>OBHX01002977.1_pt1 | contig 12559 bp, 14 predicted proteins | sample 1519331 | NCBI WGS metagenome assembly OBHX01 (sample SAMEA2602897, study PRJEB22501) | metagenome
TTTTTAGAGTTATCTTCTTTAACTTCTTCTTTTTTAGAGTCATCTTCTAATTTATAACCGCATTCCTGACAGAATGCACCTTCCTCATCTAATTTTGCACCGCATTCAGGACAATGTATAAAACTGAACTTATGGCCGCATTCAGAACAGAATATATTTTCGGCATTGACTTCAACACCGCATTCAGGACAGATAACTGTAGGCAATTTTCCCAAATTCAGGTTAATTGACCCTAAAGGATTAATTTCCAGATAAGTGTCACGGATGTAGTTAACAACAACAGCTGCAATAATACAGATTCCTATAAACTGATAAGTCAGCAGTGAAGAATTCATAGCTATTTTCAATGCACTTGTAAATATTAAATGTATGCTTACATATGAACCAAAGAATGCAAAAACAGCATTTGTTATGATTAAATCCAGTTCATTTTTAAAAATGTCTAATTTTATAAACAGGAACCCGTAGAGTGCTCCTAAAATTATAAAACCGGCATACATTTCAATTCCGTTTATTGAATACATTACAGAATATAAAATGCCAGTTATAATAAATCCTATAATTAATGCTATAACTCCATTTTTAACAATATTTCCTATATATTCATCTTGATTCAATAAAACACCTCATTTATAATTTTTAATTAAACTAGTATTTAAAATATGTATAAAACAGAAATACTTTTCAGACACTCTTAGGAAAGCTATTTTTAAATGTTAATAAAAAATATATATTATGGATTTTTGTAGTGAATGCGGATCAATGATACTAAATGGCAGCAAATGCCCGATGTGCGGTTGTATAAAAACTGCTGAAACTAAGGAAGTTAAAAAAACACCACGGCCAGAAAAGAAAAAAACAAATAAAAAGCCAGTTATTGAAACATTCACTAAAGATATTAAAACAGAACCTGAAAAAATAGCCAGCAAAAACGGCAAGTACTTGAAAAAAGACTACAAAAGTATTGATGATTTGGATGATAAAACCAGACAGGAGCTGCTGGCTAATGATAAGTTTTTTAAAACAGTAAACAGCAAACCTTTAGACACACAGCAAAAAATAGCCTGTGTTTTAGATTCCAAAAATGTTCAAATCATTGCAGGAGCAGGAACAGGAAAAACATTTACTTTAATTGCAAAAATAAAATATTTGATAGCTAAAAAGCATGTCAGACCTGAAGATATTTTGTGTCTGTCATTTTCAAATACTTCTGTCAGGGATTTAAAAGGAAAGCTTCCGGAAAATGTTGAGGTAAGGACATTTCACAGTCTGGGAAGATCAGTCATTAAGCAGCACCATAAAGTGTCAGTTATTGAAAACAATGAAATATTGGCTATAATAAATGATTATCTGGCCAATGCAAATACTGATACATTAAAAGATATTCTTGAATTTTGCGATTCATATTTTTTAAACATTGAAAGCTACATCATTAGAAGAAATGACAGAAAAGAGTTATTGAATGAATTGAAAGAAGCATTTACAAAAGTGGCATTTAAACCCCTGCTTGCAGATTTTATAAATTTATTTAAGGGCAACAATTTTACAAAAGATTATTTCAGCTATTTCAGAAACAGTAACGATGACAAGGACCATGACATCTTCCTAAAAATCGCTGAAGATTTCTACAGTTACTATCAGGAATACTTGGATATGCACCAGCAGATTGATTTTAATGACATGATAAATGAATCAAGCAAGCTGATTAAAAAATACGGGCTGAAAAAACATTACAGATACATACTGGTTGATGAATATCAGGATACCACATATACCAATTATAATCTGATTAAAAGCCTGCAGGATAAAACAGATGCACATCTGACAGTTGTAGGTGATGACTGGCAGTCAATATACGGATTTAGAGGAACAAACATTGAATTTTTCTCACATTTTGAAGAGTATTTTGAAAATCCTCAAAGAATATTCATTGAAAAAACATACAGGAACCCTCAGGAGCTGATTGACATAGCCGGCAGCTTCATTATGAAAAACCCCAAACAAATTAGGAAATCTCTTAAGTCTCCTAAAAATCTGAAAAAACCTGTTAAAATAATCTATCCTCAAAAAAATCCTATAGAAAAAAGAGAAATGATTTATAATCTTATAAAAGATCTCTCTGAAAAATCCGATGATGTATTAATCTTAGGCAGAACAAACAACAACATCAACCAGTTTATAAAACACAGAAATCTGGTTAAAAAAGGCAATCTGAAAAAAGACAAATTCTTACGAATTTTAGACAAAACAGACAAATCAATGAATAATGTTTACTACAGAACCCTGCATTCATCTAAAGGTCTGGAAGCAGATAATGTGATTATAATCAATATGGTTGATGACTATTTAGGTTTTCCATCAAAATTAAAAACCCACAGTGTTTTGAATTATGTAAATACCAGAAATTATGATTACAAATATTCAGAAGAACGCAGATTATTCTATGTAGGTTTAACCCGCTCTAAAAATAATGTTTACTTAATAAGTGATAAAAATAACCCTTCAGAATTCATTGAAGAGCTGATAGATGACAGCTTGGAAAATTTAGAAATAATTGAGTATAACTGATTCTGTTTTAAAAACAACGAAAGGTATTGAAAAGCCACATAACAAACCTGTAACAAATCTTAAAGTGTTATTGCTTGTTCTTAAACCGTAATACTGTGTAGTTCCGTCAATAATTAATGGAATAAATCCTAAAACAAAAATTAAATTAGGTTGGGTTAAACTAGCTAAAACAAACCCTGCAGCCGCACCTATAACAATTCCTGTACATCTGCTGCAAACCGGAAACTGCTTTTCTTTGTAGAAAAATGACCTTTCAGGTTTCTGATGGCATAAATATTTGCAGATATTCATTATGTGGTCATAAATCAAAATATCAATCCTATAATATACAATATAATTACAATAACTACAATTAAACCACAGCATCCCCAGCAGTCACTGTCACTTGAGCTGCTGCTGTTTGTTTTGGATGCTGATGATGCATATGTTGAAGATGAATTTGGATTTGATCCGCAGTAGGGACAAATTCTTAAATTGTTGTCTATCATATTATTGCAGCTGCGGCACCGTGTTTTTGGAATATCTTCTGAAATTACAGTAGCTTTTTTAACTTCTGAATCAACTAATTTAAAACCGCATTTTCTGCAAAATTTTTCATTATCTGATAATACTTCAGCTCCACAGTTAGGACAATTCATTTTAAAAACCTCATTGTATTTAAATTATGTTTATCTTAGGTAATAAACTTTAAGGATTACAAACCTGACATGGAATCCTTCCATCTGCTACAGCAGCATCTCTGGAATTATAAGTAATCTTGTTTTTAGGATTTATCTTTTGAGCCCATTCACAGTCAGGCAAATGAAACTTGTCAGACTTTTGAGAACAGACATAAGTAACATTGGCACTTGCAGGAGCAGGATTTACATCTTCAGCAACATCATCACTCTCAGCAGTATTATTTACAGCAGCAGGTGAATCATCACTTCCACCACCTAAAAGCAGACCTGCACCTAATGCAGCAATAGCTACAATAGCTAGTATACCAATAATCAAAATAGGATTGAATCCACCTTTCTTATCACTGACTATTTTAGGACTTTTTGGAACATCTTCATTACTTTTTAAGGGAGTTCTGCATTTGGGACAGAACTTTGCCTTATCTGAAACTTCACTATTACATTCACGACATTGAACCATTAGCTAACCTCACCTAAATTTTACAAAAACAGGTAAATATTGTTAATTAATGATTAATTTATATAAAGATAATAATAAAGTTGTTTAATTGATTTTAGAAAAAATAATTATGGGATGAATAATCCGCAGTGAGGGCAAATCATATCATCTTCATCTACATGGTGTCCGCAAAAAGGACAGTGTTTGTGTTCTTTTTTATTATGATCTTCAGACATTTAAATACACCTGCAATAGTAAATATGTTTTTTTTAGCTATTAAGAATTTTTCTCGTTAGTTACAGATTATTTTAACATTTCATCTTAAATTACCTTTTAAAACATTATTTCTCAATTTTAATGCAATGACATTACTCGGATTTAACTTTAAAGCTTTATTGACACATTCTATGCCTTCGTCATATTTATGTGCCCTCAGTAAAATCATAGCTTTTGTTGCATAAATGGAATCATCATAGGGACTGATTTTCAAACCTTCATCAATAACAGCCAATGCTTCTTCAAAGTTGTTTAAAATCATTAAAATCTTTGTTTTAAGTGAGTAAACGTTTGAATCAAAAACATTGGCTGAAGTGATTTTCAGATAATCATCACATGCTCCTAAAGCTTTTTTATAATTTTTAAGTGCGAAATAAGCTTCTGCCTTAAAATATATTGCATTTTTATCTTTGGGATCTAATTCCAGTCCTTTATCAAATGAGTTAATTGCTTCTATAAACTGACCGTATCTGTTAATTAATAAAAAACCTCTTTTTGTCCATGTTTTTGACTGTTTCGGATTAATCTGCAAAGACAAATCAAAGCAGTGCAGAGCTTCCCTATTTTTATTTAACCTTCTAAAGATTTCCCCTTTAGTTGCCCAGGATTCATAATTTGATGAATCAATGTCCAATGACTTGGAGATATATATCAAAGCTTCATCTAACCTGTTCAAATCCATTAAAGCCAGTGCTTTAAGACCTAAAACAATGCTGTTTTTTGAATCAGCTTCCAGATGTTTATTAAAACATTCAAGTGCATTATCATATTCCTTCTGATTGACAAATGAAATTCCTTTTTCAATATATTCAGTGCCCAATCCAAACACCTCACATATTTTAGCTGATTATTAATTTAAATAAAGTAATTAATACATTTTTATAAAAAAATTTTCATGATTATGAAGTATTTATTTCATTTAAAACTATTTATTTATGCTTTAATTATTGTTTTAATAAAAAACTGATGGTTATATAAATATTAAAGACCAATGGATTAGTATGAAAAAAAATAAGATATATCACGGATACCATCATGAGGATTTAACACTGAAATTTCTAAAAGAAAACACCACAAAGTATATTGCAAAAATTACAGGTGCAGAGTTTTGTGATGAAATAAATGTTGAGCTAATAAACCTGAAACCAAAAGTTCTCAGAATAGATTACGGCATAAAGAAAAAGGATAAAATAATTCTTTATGAATTTTTATCTACTAAATCCAATATTGCAAACATTTTAAGAAGAATCTTTCTATATGTAGCCAGAATCGGATATGATTATCAGTTAAAGGTAAAAATAAATCTTGTAGTGACTCCTGAAATCGATAAAAATCAGGTAGTTCTTGAATACTCCCCTGGGCAGTTTTTTAGACCTGAAGTAATATCATTTAAAGACTATGACGGAGACAAATTATTAAGTAATATAACTTATAAAGTTAAAAATAACATAAAACTAACCTGCAATGAGTTTCTTGCATTAGGGATATTGCCGTTAATGAAAACCAAACATGAAGCAGGAGTGCAAGTAGTAAAAACTCTGGAACTTGCTAGAAAAATAACTGATATTGATGATGAATTAAAAGATTCTGTACTTGGCATACTGATAGTACTTGCAGATAAATTCATTGAAAATCAGGATTTGAAAAATAAAGTAATAGATGTGATAAAAATGGAAATAACAATACTTCACGACTATGTAACATCACATGAAAAAGAATGGTTAGAACAAGGAAAAATAGAAGGGAAACTAGAGGGAAAAGAAGAAGAAAAACTAAAAATAGCAAAAAACATGCAAAAAGAAAACTATTCAGTTAAAGAAATTGCCAAAATAACAAAACTAGACTGCAAAACAATAGAAAAACTAAAATAGAGGAAAACAAAACCTCTATTTTAATAAACCTATTTTATAACAATATAAAACCAAACCTTTTTAACCCCAGTCTTCGCGTCTCCAGTCATAAGATTTTAAATGAACATCTTTCAGATATAATAAATCAACACTTTCATATTCATTTCCATCAACTGCTATATTGGCTGACTTTTCAGATATTTTTTCTTTAATATTATATTCACGGTTATTATCCAAATAAGTAAAATAACCGCAGGAACAGTTTAATGCATTATTTTCGTCTGGAAATAACACCGAACCGCATTTCGGACAAAATTCCATAATTCAGCCCCCATTCAGATAAATATTTACAGCATTTTTAACCTGCTTATTTTTCTTTTTATCAAAGCCGTCAGCTTCATAAAAAGTGACATTCTGGCCTGTTTTTGCTAATGTGATATTATGTTTAAACTCATTCATACTGAAATACAGATTGCCAGGATATTCATCGCATCTGATAAAGCCCGCTTTTTTATTGGGCAGTACTGAAACAATAACTCCTTTTTTTAATTCCTGATTTTTATAGAGATATTCTTCCCACAGATGATGCAGATGCTTTTCAATAGTAAAATAATCCTCATTGTCCAAATCAAAACCTGCCTTTTCAATTTTATATTCCAGATTTTCATCAATATTCCAGTTATGTCTCTTTCTGATTGTATAAACCAGGTATGCATGAATATCTGCTTCCTTCTGTTTATTTTTCTTATTTAAAATATCTTCAATCAGTGAATATAAATTGACTTTTTTATCAGTGTCGCCTTTGGCAAGTGCTGCAGATGAGGCATACTTTAAGGCATTGTCCCAATCATTTTTAAAGAAATAATTTTCAGCCATCAGATTATCTATAAACCAGTCATTTTTAAACTGTTTAATGTCATTCAGATAGTCTACAGACTGGTCATATTCACCTAACTGATTAAATGATTTAGCTATTCCCCATTTAAACCAGACATCATTATCATATGTAAATTCGCTTAAATTAAGCAGTGCTTCAGTTGACAGGCTTATGCATTTATCATACTGGCGGGTATCCAGCAGTGCTTTTGTTGTTAATTTATACCATGTTTCTTTTTTAGATGAATAATTTCCTGAAATATCTCCATTTAATAATTCAGGATTAAGTTTAGATGACCATTCCAAAACAGCTTCAGGGTCTTCAAGGGTTTTCATTATTTTAAGCACGGCTAATGTATACGGACACATTGCATCTTTTCTGGAGTGATTTGACTGTTTAACTAATTGGGTAATCAGTTTGCCTGCATCTAAAAGTTTATTCTGATTAACTGGATTTTGAACATAACATCTGTATAATGTTAATGCATAAAAATTTTTATCCCATCTGCTGAAATCTTTCTGATGATTATCATAGATTTTAGAGTAAATTTCATCAGCTGCTTTAAAGTCTTTTCTCTGATATGCTTTTTTTGCATTGTTCAATTCTTTTATAACCATAACTAACAACCTATTATACTTAAACCTGAAAGAGATTTCTCCTCTTTTTGTCTGAATCCTTCATTTTCGATTTTTTCTTTAATTTCATCTTCTGTGTAGAGTTTAGCTTCAACATTTTTATCACTTATCAGATTGTTTTTAATCCAGAACTCATAATCTTCTCTGGTTATGTCTTCATTCATGATTTTAAGAATCTGTTTTGGGGTTTTTCCCTTGTTTAAGAAATTCTGGAAAATTTCACATCCCACTTCAACATAAAGTTCATGATAGATGTCTGCAAAGTCTTTAAATTTCTCATTGCCTTTTTTGCCTTCAAGATACCATCTGTAAATTTCATCAATTCTGATTCTGGCTTTTTTAGCTGCCTGTCTTGTAGTTCTGTTTTTTGCAATTTCACCAATAACACTGTTCATCTGTTTATCAAGGATTCTGCTTTCAATTTCTTTTAAATTATCTTTAAGTTCTTCATCTGTTAAGTTAGAATTTTTTAAAGCTTTACTGACAGTTTTTCCCCTGATAATCTGTGTGATATAACAGCTTATTTTAAAATTCAGGTAGTCATTATAAAATTTAGTGAAGCGTTCATCTCCGTTTTTTCCTGAATTATATGCACTGTCCAGTTCTGATTTTTCAATTCCTGAATTTTTAAGTGCTTTTTTCAAGTTTTTATTTTTAATTTCCTTTAAAAAGACTTCCAGATGTTTTGAAAGATAAACTGATTCATATTCTTCATATACTTCTCTGTAGATTCTATCGTTTTGTGATCCTAAATCAATGATTTTATTTAATTCATTGACTGTTATATCTGAGCTTTCAGCTATTTTGTTTTTGGATTTCCCATCTTTAATTGCATCAATTATTAATTTAGCGGTAATTTTCTTGTTGTTTTCTTTGAAATCTATAAATAAGCCGCTTTCATCCCAGTTGCACCATCTTTTAACTTCATTTAAGTCAGTGTTTATTTTTTTGCAGGCTTCAGTTTTTGTTTTGCCTTCACTTCTCAGCTTCAGATACCTGTTCATCAATACACGGGTTACATTGATGTAAAAGTTCAGACAGAATTCATCCTCATCCTTTTTAAGCAGGCACTGCTTTTTGCCTGTGGCATACCATCTGTTATAGTCGTCTTCAGATATGCCTGATCTTTTAAGAGCTTTATCAAAACTCATTGTTTTTAGAGATTTTATAAGCTTGTCTACACGATTTTCATAGTATTCTGTTTTATATTCGTTTTCAAAATCCTTATCTTTAAGCAGTTCTTCAAAATCGGTGATTTCCGCTATTTCAAGTGCTTCTTCTTTTGATTTACCTTCCTTCAGGTTGTTTAAAAAGATATTCATTCTGATTTCATTAAGACTATTTTTAAAGAGTGATGATTCCATATCAAATGAATCCGTCCAGAAGCTGATAATTTCATCATTTATATGCAGTTCAGCTTTAATATCATCATTTAAATACTGTTTTCTTTTTAAGGTTAAGTACTGCTCCATCAGAAGCTTATTATATGTTATGAATTCTGAGTTGTGCTCTCCTTTTATGAAACTGTCTTTGTTTTTGTCATACCAGTTGTTTATCTGGGATTTATTTATCTGTGTATTTTCAAGAATTTCACCAATAGGGATTTTCATTGAAATCTGGTTTAGAAAATCCTTGAATATCTGATTTTCAACAATTTTATAAAACTCCACAAAGGGGCGGATGCCTTTTTGACCGCATTTATAATATTTTGACTGTTTAATCTGTTTTGATGTGTATTTGCCATTTAAAAATTCAGTTAAAGTCTTTTCCATATCATAGCACTCATATGTAAATTCAATAAGCTTTTCATATTCTGATTCATTTAGACTGTAGTATCTGTTTGTTTTTTTAAGAAGCTTTTTTGTTGTAAGTTCAATAAGCAGCTGACTGGTATACATGCTGGAATGGATCTGGTTAACTTCCTCTTTAGTAAAATGACTGATGTTTAAATTGTTTTTCAGATTGATGATTTCATTTTGATATTCAAGTTCATTGTTGCAGCTTATGCAAAAATTGGAGTTTTTGGAATCATTAGCTCTGCCGCATATTATGCAGCGGCTGAAATTTCTGTTATCTGATGGTTTTGGTGTGGGTTTTATTGTTTTTGAGTTAAGATTGTAAATCGGTGTGTATTCAGGTTTTCCGGGATAATGGTAATTTTCATTGCACAGCTGGAAGTATTTCCATGCAATGTCAAAAAGGCTTCTGTGGAGCTGGAAGGGTATTTTATTGTCGGATTTCAGAAAATCTTCAATTGACTTGTGGGTGATTGCATTTCTCATCTGATATGCTTCAAGCAACATACATTTAAACTTATAGTCAATAATTTTTAATTCATATAATTTATCGACTCTTTTAGAAAATCCAACATATGGATCATCAATTGCATTATTGTTTCTTTGGAGTATATCATTTACCACCTTTTCCAAAAAAGGAGTAACATATGATTCTGTTATTTTTGGATTTTTTACGGCTTCCCTTTCAAATTCACTAAGAAGAGTGTACATGTCACTGTCAAAATCTTTTAAAAATTCAAAATTCTTCATAATTTTCACCTAGTTTGTATATCTTTTAATCAAGATAAACACAAGTAAATATTATTCTGTTGGAGTTGATATATAAATGTTGCTATAATGTATACAAAAAGTTAGTTAAAAAAATGGGGCGGTTAATTAGGAAATTCTCTAAAGCTTAAAAGTATTACTTCCAGATACCGCTGTTGTCCAAAAGGGAATATATTTTTTCTTTAATAATATCATCATCTCTGGCATCTTTAAAATCATAAAATTCAGTATAGCCTGCACCATGACCGCATGCAGGAGCTTCTGTTGTATAATATCCGTATTCCACATTCAAATCCTTGTCAAGATAGATTCCATATCCTCCAACCATGAATTTATATTTGTCATAGTAATCATCTTTTAAATCATCTATGGATTCATTTGCATCAAACATGAAATAAGGTTCATCACAATACTCATCATCATATCCGTAAAATCCGATTTCTAAAAATATTTTATCATGACTGTTTAGGGCCTCTTTAATGGAATCCAAATCCCTGTTAACTGCTCTTACAGGAACATCATTACTGAATGCGACAAATTCATACAAGTCTGAATCATTTATCTTTTCGGCAAGTATTTCAAAATCAATTTCTCTTTTCATAGTATCACCTAACCAGAAACAAAAAAGCTGTAGATATATGCAATTATGAAAAAAACTGCAATCAGAATACAGCAGGTAGAAGTATTATCCTGTTTTTTGCGTTTTGTTGTTTTAGAAGAGCTGTGTGAAACCCCCGTGGCAGGATGATAATTAAAATTGGGATGGCCGCAGTAAGGACAATACTTATCCTTGCTGAAATCCAGAGTTCTTCCACACCTTTCACAACAGTTTGACATAAACGCTTTTTGAATTGAATTCATTTTAAAAACTCCTTATTGCATAGCTTTACCTAAAATACATAAAATCAGAAAAACAACAAACATCAGCATACAGCATCTGTTCCATTCCTTATCTTCCTGTTCTTTGGATTTGGGAGGTTTGACATTTCTTAACGGAGGCATATAATTGTCATTGGGACATCCGCAAACAGGACAATATCTGTCTCTGCCGTCATTTAAATATGCACCGCATGCCCAGCAGCAGTTACCTTCTATTCTATCTCTCTGATCTCTGTTCATTTTATGACCTTTTCATACTTAAAATAGGATTTAAATGCTCTGGAACATCAAAATTAACATTTAAATAAGTAATATAAGTTTCACTTTTCCATCTGGTATATACAACTTTAAATTTTGATAATTGCTCATCATATATTCTGCGTCTCCTAGCACTTTTTTTCCAGACCATATCTCCCTGCTGATCAAATAATTTCTTTAATTTCATTCTAATTTCATTCATCTGTTTGTATGACTTAATATTCTGCAAATTAAAGTTGGGATTATAAACAGCACTTGTAAAATTGTTTAATAAATAAATGATTTCCTGTTCTCTGTTGTAATAAGCAGTTCCCTGTTTTTTTAATCGTTTTTTAGGATTAATATTACCTGCTTTTCTTCGCTTTCCCATCAAATTACCTCCTTATTTCCTAATAAAATATTGATTATCATCTGATTGAATATATTTTTAAATCAATATATTCACAATTAAATATATTTATGTCAGAGATGACATATAAATGTTGTTATAATGTTATTAAAAACTATGAAAGAATCTCCTGTTTCAGCTCCAGAAACTCCCATGCATCAGGATATATCTTTAAAGTATTATCAATAAGTTCTAAAGAATCTTCAAAATCCTGTCGGTATGCCAGACATTGGGCTTTCATAAGAAGAGCATTGTAATCCTTTTGATTTAACTTCAAGGCATTGTCAATATTGACAATTGCTTCATCAAAGTTTTCAGACAGTATTAATAAACAGCCTTTTAACAGATACAAATTAACATTCAGCTCTACGGAACCGCCCTCCAATCCTAATGCTTCATTACAATACTTAATTGACTTATCCAATTCATCCAGATACAGATATGCATCCGCTTTTAGATATATTGCTTCCTTATCATTTGGTTTTACAGATAAAACTGCATCAAAACATTTGACTGCTTCATCATATTTTTTTGCAATTTTCAGAAATCCGCCTTTATACAGCCAGCCATTAGCATCACCGGAATCAATATGCAATCCAACATCATAACAGTCAATCCCTTTTTCGACATCTCCCATAAATCCATAATAAAGACCTTTCAAAAACCATCCCTGAGCAATATCTGAATCCAAATCCACCACATTTTTGAGTTTTATTCCTTTTTTTATTCGTTTCAGAAAATTTTTCAAATTTTAATTTTCCTTTTAAATTTTACCAAATGCTTACAATTATTTTAACAGTTATAATCGTTTATATTTTGTAATAATATTTATAAATTCCTATTTTTTTCACAACCAGAACAATTTTCCACAAACACATAAATATTCAATAAACACAACATTACTTATGGACGAATTAAAAGAAACAATAATCAAATTTCAAAAGGACAGGAACTGGAAACAATTTCATACACCTGAAAATCTTGCCAAATCCATTTCCATTGAAGCAGGAGAGCTGCTGGAACATTTCCAGTGGGACAACACCTACAAGTTAGAGGAAGTGGCTGATGAACTTGCGGATGTTTTTAATTATTGTATTTTAATGGCAGATAGTCTGAATCTGGATATTAAAGAAATAACATTAAAT
>OBHX01002980.1_pt1 | contig 12543 bp, 12 predicted proteins | sample 1519331 | NCBI WGS metagenome assembly OBHX01 (sample SAMEA2602897, study PRJEB22501) | metagenome
CGCTCGAGATCGGGCGTGTTTCCAGTCTTGCTGCCGTTATAATACGCCTCAACAGTGGGATAATAGCCGCGGCGGGAAATAGGGCGATCCTTGATGGCCTTTCCCACGGCCTTGTAGCTCACATAGAGACCCGGACGCATCTTGTATGCCGTGTCCAGACAGGTATCGAGACTCAGGCGGAAGCGGGTCACGCTCAGCCCGCCAGCGTAGCGCACCGGGCTGGTTGCCGGAATCCCGAGCAGCGTGTTCAGCTTGGCGCGCAGGGTGTCACGCGTATTCTCATACGTAATGAGCTGCTGCTCCGCGTTGCCAAGATCCACGTCTGCCTGCAGGACATCCAGTTTCGGCTTGAGTCCGGCGTCGTGCATGGCGCCCGTGATTCTCTTCTGATCCTTCAGACGGGATACGGCCTCCTTTTCGCTGGCGACATTCTCCAGCGAGCAGAGATAGTCGATAAACGTCTCCTGAACGGAATTGGTCGTATCAAGTTCCGAACTGCGGATGGATGCACGATCACTTTCGGCCTGAAGCGCCTGCTTCTGATAGGTGCCAAGGTTGTTGAATCCATCAAAGAGAATCTGCGAGACCTCAACGGTCCAGGTATAGGTTCCCATGGACGGAGGGTTGGAAGCCTCACGCACTGACGTTGTCCGTGCCTGCTTGTAGTAGCTGTACGTTGTGCCCAGTTTCGGGAAAAGAGCACCGCGCGCGGATTTCCTGCCTTCCTCGGAAGCCCTGGCTGCAGCCTCAGAAGAACCGAGACCCGGATTATGCTCCAGGGCATAGCGCACGGCCTGCCCCATATTGAAGGACCCGCTGTGCTGATCCTTCGCGGGAGTATTCATATCGCTGAACCGCGACGAAACTATAGGCTTCGCCGCCTTCTCTGAAGGAGCGGGCCAGAAATTCTCGTTTTTCGCAGAAACCGGAGAGACACCCAGAGGCCCCCCGGAGAGGAGGATCAGCCCGACAAGAAAAACTGCAGGACAAGGTTTTTTCCAGTGCGTTTGCATGGTTGCAATATACCGAAAAAACAAACATTGGCAATAACGGACACTGGGGGGAAATACCCGGAGAGCCATGTTCCGGAAGGCTTCTGCCTTTCTCCGCGAGCCTGAAAAACATGACGGAGAAAAGCGTTTTTGTGACAATTATGGGAGCTCCCTGTCAGGGCTTGCCCATGGCACGCCTATGGCCTATTCTGTTACCTCCAAAAGTTAATTCACCACTTGAATTTTACATGATTTGGTTGCATGCTCCCGGCGTCAGCCGCCAGCGGCGTCTGCCACTGTCCGTGCCGGATATTCTTCCGTATTTTTGGAGTGCCTGATGGAATTCAGTTTCTTTTCAATGGTTGCCAACGCGAGCCTTGTGGCCCAGTGCGTTCTTTTTATCCTTTTCATCATGTCGATCGGCAGCTGGGGTCTTATCATCCAGAAAGCCATTCTGCTCGGTGCGGCCCAGCGCAAATCCACTGCAGGCATCGCCAGTTTTGAAAAGGCGGCAAACCTCCGCGAAGCAGTTCAGATGCTCGGCACGGATCCGGCTTCCCCGCTGTATTCCGTGGCCCAGAAAGGCGTGACGGAATTCAACCGCTCCAAGGAACTCGGCAACTCTTCCGAAGTCATCGTTGACAACGTGAGGCGCGCGCTGCGCCAGGGTGTTGCCTCCGAGCTGTCCCGCCTGCAGAGTTCCTTCTCCGTGCTGGCCACATGCTCCAACACGGCCCCGTTCATCGGTCTGTTCGGCACGGTCTGGGGCATCATGCATTCCTTCCATTCAATAGGCCTTTCCAAGTCCGCTTCGCTGGCCACTGTCGCTCCCGGTATTTCCGAAGCCCTTGTCGCCACGGCCATCGGCCTGGCTGTCGCCGTACCTGCCACCATCGGTTTCAACCTGTTCGTGGGCAAGCTTTCAAACATCGACACGCTGCTTGTGAACTTTGCCGGCATTTTCCTCAACCGCGTCCAGCGTGAACTCAACGCCCACAGGAAAATAAGCCGCACCAGCTCGGAGTATTAATCATGCAGGGCCGGTTTGTCTCTGAAATCAACGTCACGCCTTTCGTCGACGTTATGCTCGTCATGCTCATCATCTTCATGGTGGCTACGCCCATGATGAGCCAGGGGCTGGATGTCGATCTGCCTCAGACAAAACAGGTCGAAGTCCTCCCGACGGAATCCGACCACATGGTTCTCACCATCCGCCGCGACGGAGCGATTTTCCTCGACGAATTCAAGGTTGACACTCTCGATCAGCTCGAAGGCAACCTGAAGAGTCTCGTCAAGGATAAGAACAAGACCCTGTTCCTGCAGGCAGACAAGGAAGTCCCCTACGGCCTCGTGGTCGACGTCATGGGCAGGATCAAATATGTCGGGATAGAAAAGCTTGGTGTCATCGCCGAGAACACGGATCCGGATATGGCCGCAGCAGCTGCAAAGGCTGCCGGCTCTCCTTCCAAGCCTGACAACGCACCCAAGAAGAAATAGGTCAAAGAGTTACCATGCCTCTGGCATCATACGTACTTTCTCTCTGCCTGCACATAGGCATCATCCTGATCATCTGGCTGTGGCCGGCAAGCAAGCCGCTTGTCTACCCTGAACAGCCGGTCATGATCAGCCTTGTCAATGGTGCTCCTGGCGGCAACAAGGAGCCTTCGCCCATCCTGGGGCCCATGGGGGCCAAAGCGGATGGCGAAAGCGCGCCGGCGCCAGCTGCCAAGAAGGCCGAAGTCGCCCAGCAGGAACGTGAGGAAACCAGAGCCGCTCCCATAAAAGCGCCCAAAGACGAACGGCCCATGAAAAAGGAAGAGCCCAAGAAGCCTGAGCTGAAACCCGCGCCCAAGCAGGAAGTGCAGCCCAAGGAAAAGGCCATTTCACCAAAGAAAAAAGATATCAAGGAAGAGCCCAAGAAGAAGGACGAAGAAAAGCCCAAGCCGCAGGCCAAGCCCCAGGAGCAGAAGCAGGATCAGAAGCAGAAAACTTCGGGCAAGGATACAAAGGACAGCGAGAACAAGGGAGCCGAGGATAAGGACGCCATCGCTTCCGCTCTCAACCAGGCCAGACGCAAGGCTACGTCCCGCACCGGCAGCGACAGCGGCGGAGGCAGCTCCGTCGAACAGGCCCTCGCCCAGGCCCGCAAGAACGCTGGCGGCAACCGGGGCGGAGGCGGAGGCGAAGGCAGCGGTCCCGGCGGCGGTGGTCTGCATTCGGTCTATCTCGGTCAGGTCATGCTGGCCGTGCGCCCCAACTGGGGCTACGCTTCCGGCAGCCGCGCCAACCTGCAGTGCACCGTACATATCACTGTAACAGCAGCAGGCCAGGTGCAGACTGCGCAGATCGTCGCCTCCTCGGGCAACGCCCAGTACGACGCCTCCTGCGTAAACGCCATATGGCGCACAAGCAAGGCTGGCGATTTTCCGCCTCCCCCCACACCCATGTATCACGAACTGGATATCGTCTTTACGCTGAACGAAATGCGCGGACGCTGATAATCCACCAGAGACACACTTCTCCGCGGAGCTTCTGCTCCGCGGAGTTTTTTAACTTTCCCCTGAACTTCTCGGGAAAACCTCCGATATGCAAAAGCACGGGTGCTCTTTCTCCTGCGGAAAAAGTGTCCGCGGCAGTTGTAACGGCTTGACGTACCTGAATACTTGGGAAAAAATACTCCCGTTTTTAGGCAGGGCCGGTACAAATTTTTTCCGCAGCGGCCCCTGTATAAGGGACCGGGCGGAACGGTTCATGTCTTCCGCGGCTCTTCGCCAGGCGTTTGACGGCCTGGATGCTGCGCCCGTCACACGGGAAACAACGAAAACAGTCAGTCAAAATATCTTTCAGAGGAATTTGGGAATGTTAAGGAAGCTTCTTTTCATCTTCTTGCTGGGATTCGTCCTGTGCGCGTCTCAGGCCGCAAACGCCGCTCCCCGCGTCGACATTTACGGTCCCGGCCAGAACTCCATCAGCCTTGGCCTTGCCGCCCCTCTTACCGGCCCCAATGCCGAGGCAAGAGGAAATGGCGCCAAACTGCAGCAGATCGTCAACACCAACCTCAGTTTCCTGCCCTTCATGCGCCTCACTGATCCCAATACCGTTCCCGGGGGCACCGTCCTCGGCGGCGTAGAGCCGCCGGCAGCCGACTTCAGCCGCTTCCAGGCCGCTGGTTCCGATATTGTCGTCACCACGCTCTGGCCCGGCGGCGACAGCGGCACCCAGACCGTTCAGATGCGCGCCTTCGAAACCAGCACGGGACAGCGTCTCTTCGGCAAGGAATACCCGAACGTTCACTCCGGCGATCTTCCTGAAGTGGCCGACCGCTTCTGCGCCGACCTTCTCGAAATGCTCGTGGGCAACGGTTCCTTCTTCCGCTCCACGCTCTGCTTCGTCCGCAAGAGCGGCACACTCAACGCTCAGGTCTGCACTGTGAAGCCCACAGGCCGCAATCTGCGCCAGATTACGAATCTCCCTGGTGAAGCCATGTCTCCGTGCTGGTCTCCTGACGCCAGGTTCATCGTCTTCACGCTCATCGACCACAAGTCCCATTCTCTCGGTGTCTGGGATGCCGGCTCTGGCAGGGTGCAGCGTATCCGCTTCCCCGGTGACGTCGTCATCGGCCCCTCTTTCCTGCCTGACAACACCGTCGCCGTGGCTCTTTCCAATGGCAAGTATCCTGCCATCTTCCAGCTTAACCGCGCCTTCCAGAAGTCCCGTGTCCTCGAAGGAGGCAGCAGCATCAACGTGTCTCCTTCGTTCGACTCCTCAGGTTCCAGAATGGCCTTCACCTCCTCCCGTCAGGGCGGTCCGCAGATCTTCATGAAGGACCTGCGTTCCGGTTCCATCACCCGTGTCAGCCAGGCCGGCGGCTATAATACCGAAGCCAATATTTCCCCTGACGGCACTCTCGTCGCCTACAGCCGCCTGACCTCCTATGGCCAGCGCATCTTCGTCCAGGATATGGCCACCGGCCAGGAAACCCAGGTTTCCTTCGGCCCCGGCAGTGATGAACAGCCTTCTTTCTGCGCTGACAGCTATTTCATCGCCTTCTCCTCTACCCGCGGCGGCGGCCACGGTATCTACCTTACCACGCGTCACGGCGGCGAAGCCAAGCGCGTGCCGGCCGGCAGCAGCGCCTTTTTCCCGCGCTGGGGCCTGACCACCAAGAAGTAGGGGAATAACCAAAAATTTGTACAAAAGGCCCTGAGCGGTAAAAAAAATTTAACATTTTTACCTCCAGAGGCCTTCACCACCTTGACAAATTTTGTCCTGTATATACCATCGATTTTGCAAACGGGAGAATTTCTCCCAATGCAATTGCTGATAGGGAAGACAACTTTTTTAGAGCTCTGTTCAGGAGGACTTCAATGAAACGTTATGCTCTAATTCTTGCTCTGGTTGTGGCTCTTGCTGCTGGCTTTGGTTGCGCCAAGAAAAAGGCTGCCGAACCCGGCTACGCTGACAACAGCGACAGCGTTTCCCCCGAAATGCAGGCTGCTATCCAGCAGATCACTGACGGCCGCGTGCTCTTCGCGTTTGATAAGTTCAGCATCAAACCCGAGTACAAGGACGTCCTGAAGACCAAGGCTGACCTGATGAAGAAGTACAACACCATCAAGGTCCGTATCGAAGGCAACTGCGACGAACGCGGCACCCAGGAATACAACCTCGCCCTCGGCGAACGTCGTGCTAAGGCTGCTTACGATTACCTCGTGACCCTGGGCGTTGCTCCCAGCCAGCTCGAGATGGTTTCTTACGGCAAGGAAAATCCGGCTGTGCAGGGCCACAACGAGTCCGCTTGGTCCCAGAACCGCCGCGACGACTTCCGCGTGATCGCTCACTAGTTTTAGGTTAACGACCACTTTAGAGGGCTGCCAGAAATGGCAGCCCTCTTTTTTTATCTGAAAGAAACCTCTCAGGCTACGTTCCTCCATCCACGCATGCCTTCTGATGAGAAACTGCACGCATCCGGAAAACGACGACTCCTGAAGCTTCAATTCTTGACAAAAAGCATACATCAGCAAAAACTTAACTCCGGAACGTCACCCCCCGGACAAAAACGGGTCTTTTTCAAACAGTGAGCTCAACAATGCGAATCGCAATTCTCGATGGGAAGAGCCTCAACCCCGGAGATCTTGACTGGTCTCCCATTATGAAACTCGGGGAGACAGCCCTCTACGACGAAACCTCCTTTGAAGATTTCGGGGAACGCACAAAAGACGCTACGGTCCTGGCCATCAACAAAATTCCTCTGAAAGGAAAATATCTCAGGAAACTCAGCCCCAGCGTGCGCCTCATCTGCCTCTTTGCCACAGGGTATGACAACGTCGACCTTTCCTACTTCAACGAGCACGGAATCCCGGTCTGCAATGTCGCTGCGTACGGAACCACCGACGTAGCCCAGCATACCATGGCTCTCATTCTGGACATCTGCCGCCATATCAGCCAGCACTCCGCCAGCGTTCACGCGGGAGACTGGATTCAGCGCGGCACATGGTGCTACTGGCTGAAAAGCCCCGTCCTTCTTGACGGCCTCACTCTGGGTATAATCGGCTTTGGCGCCATCGGCCGCCGCGTGGGAGAGATGGCTCACGATTTCGGCATGTCCGTCCTGGCCAACTGCCGCACCCCACGTAATCCACCATCGTACGTTCCCTTCTCTTTTGCCTCCAAAAAGCAGGTCCTTCAGGAGTCCGACATTATAAGCCTGCACTGTCCGCTCACCCCGGAAACTAAGGGCATGATCAACGCCGAGGCGCTGTCCCTCATGAAGAATGGAGCTTTTCTTGTCAACTGCGCCCGAGGCGGACTTCTCAACGAGGCAGACTGCGCAGCCGCTCTCCGCAGCGGCAAACTTGCCGGTCTTGGAACGGATGTGCTGTCTACAGAACCGCCAAGCCCGGACAATCCGCTTCTCAATTCTCCCAACACTATCATCACGCCTCACATAGCCTGGGCTTCTGTCCAGTCCAGACAGCGCATCATCAATCTGGCAGCTGAAAACATTCACCGCTGGCTCGAGGGGACGCCTGTCAACGTGGTGAACACCCCCAGAGAGCACCCCCTGGAAGAAGGCTGCGGGCATGCCAGGCATTGACATCCATACACACGCCTTTCATCCGAAAATCGCTTCAAAGGCCGTCAGAGCCCTCGAAAAAACGTATGGCGTGCACTGCCTCGGATCAGGACTGCTCCCGGATCTCGAAGAAGAGGAAGTCAGGGCCGGAGTCAGCTACTTTGCCGTTCTCTGCGCAGCTACGGCTCCCTCCCAGGTTCTCCCCGCCAACAATTACGCCATCAAAATCCACCAAGACGAGGGAAACAGGGCCATTGCCTTCGGCACGCTGCACCCCGGCTATGAACACTGGGAGGAAGAGCTCGATCGTCTCGAAAAGAACGGCATACGGGGTCTTAAACTCCACCCTGACTTCCAAGGCTTCTCTATGAACGATCCGGCCCTGCTGCCCATTTATGAGGCCTGTGAAGGGCGCTTCATTGTTCTCTTCCATGTCGGCAGCACCGCACTGCCATCCGAAGCCCCCTCCTCTCCCATAAAGCTCCGTAAGGTCCTTCAAAATTTTCCACGCCTCGATGTCATCGCAGGTCATTTCGGCGGCTACCGCATGTGGGATCTGGCGCTGCAGGTCTTTTCCGAACACCCTTACGAACATCTCTGGATGGACACGTCCAGCACAACAGACTTTGTGGATCAGAAATGCCTTCACAGGCTTTTCACGCTTTTGCCTGAAGAACACTACTTCTTTGGCACGGACTGGCCCATTTACCGGCCCGGAGAGGAAATGCTCCGTCTGAAAAAACTCGCCGGGTTCTCAGATGAACGCATGGAACGTCTGATCACAAATGCTTCTTTCCTGCTCAGTCAGTACGGCATGCTCCCGAATCAGTCACATTGACAAGATCGCCCTCTCCATGTAAAGGAGTCTACAAGCCGGGTGGCGGCAGCGCTGTGAACCCCGTCAGGTCCGAAAGGAAGCAGCGGCAGCAGTTGCTGCCGGGTGCCCGGCTCTCTCAGAAATACATACGCCGGAAACGTTAACGTTTCCGGCGTTTTTTTAGATAGAAAAGGCCTCCATGCCTTGTCGGCAGAGAGGCCTTTTCTGTCAGTGAAAAACGAAAGAATAGAGACCTGACTTAGGCTCTGTCCTCAAGAGCTGCCACGGCAGGGAGCTTCTTTCCTTCAAAGAGTTCCAGGAAAGCGCCGCCGCCGGTGGAAATATACCCCATCTTGTCAGCGAGGCCATAGCTCTCGACCGCAGATACGGAATCACCGCCGCCGACAACCACGAAGCCTTCACATTTAGCAAGAGCTTCAGCCAGAGCCCTGGTGCCCGCGCCGAAAGGATCGGTCTCAAAAGCACCCACAGGACCATTCCAGACGATAGTGGCGGCCTTATTGAGGATTTCCTCGTACAGGGCGACAGTCTTGGGGCCGATATCCAGAATCATCTGGTCGGAAGCCACTTCGTCCACGCCGCAGGTTACGGCCTTCTGGCCAGGCGCAAGTTCGGGGGCAGTAACAACGTCCACCGGAAGCGGGATAGGCTTGCCAAGTTTTTCTGCCTTGGCCAGGATTTCTTTGGAAGCGTCGATGAGGTCAGGCTCATACAGGGACTTGCCCACCGGATGCCCTGTGGCAGCGAGGAACGTATTGGCAATACCGCCGCCGATGATCAGGCGGTCGACCCTGCCGAGCAGATTATCCAGCAGGCCAAGCTTGGTAGAAACCTTGGATCCACCGATGATGGCCACCAGAGGACGCTTGGGATTATCCAGTACTTTCGCGAAGGCATCGAGCTCACCTTTCATGAGAGGCCCCGCACACGCCACCTTGGCCTTGCGGATGGCGCCCTCCGTGGACGCCTGGGCCCTGTGGGCCGTGCCAAAGGCATCCATCACATAGACATCGCCCAGAGCCGCGTATCTGGCGGCCAGCTCGGGGTCATTTTTCTTTTCCCCCTTGAAAAAGCGGACGTTTTCAAGGAGATAAACTTCTCCGGGCCTGACTTTTTTGGCTTCGTCAAAATCCCTGGCCAGAGTTACAGGCTGCCCAAGCATTTCGGACATGTGAACGGCGACAGGCTTGAGAGAGAACTGTTCGCAGAATTCGCCTTCAGTAGGACGGCCGAGATGGGACAGCACGATGACACCAGCGCCTTTCTGCAGTGCCAGCTTGATGGTAGGCAGAGCCGCGCGCATGCGTTTGTCATTGGTAATCCTGCCATCCTTCATGGGTACGTTGAGATCCTGCCGGATGACAGCAATTTTCCCCTTCAAATCGAGGGAAGCCATATCTTTCATTGCCATGGTAAAGCCTCCTGAAATGGAACGTAATGGTTGTCATGCACCGGTCCGTTCTCCGGCCGGCTGCAGATAGCGTGTTCACAACAGTGAAAATAAGCAGTGGACGGCCGGAAGGAAGACCAGCCGGAGTATCTTCGTCAATACGGGGATGCTGGCGCCCCCAGGATCTCACTGACGGCAGGAGCCTTCGTCCTCTCATCCCGAAAGAAGAGGAAACTAGGCTCTCTGCCGTCAGCATAACTTCTGCGATCGTGCGCGCAGCCGCTTATTTCAACAGACCGGACGCCGCCTTCACAACGTTATCCACAGTGAAGCCGAAATGCTCGGCAAGGACTTTGCCGGGCGCGGATGCGCCAAAGTGGTCCATACCGACGACAGATCCATCGAGACCGGCGTATTTGTACCAGAAATCAGGCTGGGAAGCCTCAACCGCCACTCTGGCACGTACAGCAGAAGGCAGGACGCTTTCTCTGTACGCAGCGTCCTGGGCATCGAAGATTTCCGTGCAGGGCATGGATACCACACGCACACGGCGCCCCTGGGCAGACAGCTTTTCGTACGCGCCAAGGCAGAGAGAAACCTCGGAACCCGAGGCAATAAGAATAACCTCTGGCTGCCCATCGCAGTCGCGGAGCACGTATCCGCCCCGGGCCATCCCTGCAGCCTGTTCCGGCGTTCTGGAAACGAACGGCAGCGTCTGGCGGGAAAGAGACAGACAGGTGGGGCCACTGAACTTCACGGCATCCACCCAGGCCTGGGCCGTTTCAGCCACGTCACACGGACGCCATACACGCACACCGGGAAGCGCACGCAGAGTTGGCAGCTGTTCCACGGGCTCATGGGTCGGTCCGTCCTCGCCCACGGCATAGGAATCGTGTGTCAGCACCCACACAGCGCGCAGCTTCATGAGTGCAGCCAGGCGCACAGCGTGCTTCAGGTAATCGGAGAAAACCATAAAGGTGCCGGCGTAGGGGAGAAATCCACCATGGACGGCCATGCCGTTCATGATTGTGCTCATGCCGAACTCGCGCACGCCATAGGAGATGTAATTGCCTTCATAGGTTTTGGGATCCAGAGGAACGGATACCGACGTCTTTGTGCCTACCGATCCGGTCAGGTCAGCAGAACCACCAAGCATCTCGGGGAGGACAGGAACGAGGCTTTCGAGCACCTTGTTGGAACATTTGCGGGTGGCCAGATCCTTGCCATCAGCCACGAAGGAAGCGATGATTTTAGCGGCTTCATCACTGAAGCCTTCAGGGAGTTTTCCGGCCATGCGGCGGCTGAATTCGGCAGCTTCAGCGGGAAAATCCTTCGCATAGGCCTCAAAATCAGCCTGCCATTTGCTCTCGGCCTCGGCACCGGCTCTGCGGGCATCCCATGCGTCATAGATATCTTGGGGAATCACAAAGGGAGGCTCTGTCCATCCGAGCGTCTTCTTGGCTTCAGCAGCGGCCTCGGCGCCCAGAGGCGACCCGTGAACCTTTGCCGAGTCAGCTCTGCACGTGCCGTATCCGATATGCGTTTTGCAGATGATGAGGCTCGGTTTCTCAGTGTTGGCGCGGGCCGCGGCCAGGGCCTGATCCAGCTGCTTCTCATCATGGCCGTCAATGGGACCGATAACCTGCCAGCCGTAGGCCTTATAACGGGCCCCCACATCTTCGGTGAACCAGCCATCCGTCTTGCCATCGATGGAAATGCCGTTGCAGTCATACAGGGCGATGAGCTTGCCCAGTTTCCAGACGCCGGCCAGAGAGCAGGCTTCATGGCTTACGCCTTCCATCATGCAGCCGTCACCCAGAAAGACGTAGGTGTGATGATCGACGATAGTATGACCAGGCTTGTTGAACTTTTCGGCCAGCATGCGCTCGGCAAGGGCCATACCCACAGCCGAGGAGATGCCGGAACCAAGGGGGCCTGTCGTAATATCGACGCCCGGCGTATGGCCGTACTCCGGGTGCCCCGGCGTTTTGGAACCCCACTGGCGGAAGTTCTCAATGTCTTCCATGGTGAGATCATACCCGGTCAGATGCAGCAGGGCGTAGAGAAGCATGGAAGCATGTCCGTTGGAAAGAACGAAGCGGTCTCTGTCCACCCATTTGGGGTCGGCAGGATTGTGCTTGAATCCGTGCCTCCAGAGGGCTTCGGCCATATCGGCCATGCCCAGGGGAGCACCTGGGTGTCCGGATTTAGCTTTTTCGATGGCATCAATGGCCAGGGCCCTGATGGCATTAGCACACTGTCTACGAGTTGGCATGAAGTTCCCCTCTCTCCTTTTCGCAGGAATTACCCGCGAGGCTTCCACTGACTGCACACAAGCGATGCAGGACGCGGATATTGACCCTCCGCTTCACTGGCAGCGTCAAGAAAATCCTGATGGCGCTGAGGAAAAGGCGGATGTTTGAAAAACGCGGAACCGGAGACAAAGACGTCTGCCCCGCTCCGGGTAAGCTCACCGATATTTTCCGGACACACGCCGCCATCGACCTGGATCGGAATATTCTCGCCGCCATTTCCATCCAGAAGATCGCGCACGGCGCGGATTTTCTCAATGGTTGCGGGGATGAAGGCCTGTCCCGAAAAGCCGGGATTGACACTCATCAGCAGCACAAGATCGAGGTCGTCAGTGAGCCATTTCAAAAACGCCGGATCCGTGGACGGATTCAGGGCGACGCCGGCGCGGCAGCCCTGCTCGCGGATTGCCGCGAGAGCGCGCTGCAGATGCGTCTCCGCCTCGGCATGGATAACGATGAGGTCGGCCCCCACCTTTGCGAAAGAAGCGATATATCGGCTCGGGGCGTCGACCATCATGTGTACATCAAAAAAAAGCCGGCTCTTGCCGCGCAGAGCAGCAATAACCGACTGACCAAAGGTGATATTTGGAACGAAGGCTCCGTCCATGACATCAAGATGGAGCCACCTCACGCCAGCCTGTTCCAGTTCTCCGAGGACCTGGCCCAGGCAGGAAAAATCCGCAGAAAGGAGTGAGGGAGAGAGAATCATTTTTCCTCCTCTGTGCTGAGCATATTCCTGATTTCAATGAGCTCGCCGGCGATCTCACCGAGGAAGGCTGTATCCACAGCGGACGCAGAAGCGGCTTCGTTGCTCTCCAGCGGGCTGCCCCCCTGAGGACTGTTCAGGACCTTACGCGCGCCCTCAATGGTCATGCCCTGTTCGTGAAGCAGCTGCTTGATCCGCCTGAGAACGGCAACGTCCTTTTCGCGGTACG
>OBHX01002987.1_pt1 | contig 12520 bp, 8 predicted proteins | sample 1519331 | NCBI WGS metagenome assembly OBHX01 (sample SAMEA2602897, study PRJEB22501) | metagenome
TATATATATTTCCATTTCTAAAATACCAACTGAACGGATCCCCTCTCTGATCTCCTGCCATGACTTCGCCTTACTATGACACTCCCGATACTTCGCTATCAGCTCCGGATCATCCTTCAAATCCATTGTCTGGCAATATCTTTTTACCGGGTAGTCATATCTTTTCATTTCATATCCATTTTCTTTCATCTTATCTTAAACTTATGCCTGCTTAATTATACCCTTCATTCTGTTTCAGATTTTTATTCACATTCAAATCATTTTGAGGAATAGGAAAATATCGGTTATGTGCAGACCATGTACGTTTTTCAAACTGATAATACATATCTTCATCTACAGGAGAAGCCGTAACACCACTTCCTCTATAATTACGAGCTTGCGGATCATCCGACAATTTTACTCCGGTAAAAGTATGATTAAGTTCCTTCTCGGCAATGCCCCAACGTAACACGTCATAATATCGAAGCCCCTCGAATGCCAGTTCCACACGTCTTTCTTTACGAACCGCTTCACGAACAAGTTCCTGTGTTGCTACGTCTGTCTTTTTTATTCCAACCAATTTCACACGATCACGTATATCATTAATAGTCAGATCTAATAAGTTCTGGTCTACTGCATTCGGCTGCGATTCATTTACCGCTTCCAAATAGCTTAATAAGACCTCAGCATAACGCATTATAGGAGTATAAGTGGGAGTAGAACCTAAATTATTAGTTATAGACGGATCACAACCTTTCTTCGGACAATATCCATTAAATAAGGCAAACTTATTATAGCTATCTGCAGTATTAGCCCCCTTAAAGCAATCATAAATTATATCATTATACTTAGTTCCCTCATAACTTCCCAAAGGAGGTAAAAAAATAGAAGCATACAAGCGCAAATCCCGATTAACATAAGGATCATTCTCATCATAAACCTCAGAAGTCTTAATGTCCTTGCCGTCTGCACAGAAATATTCTTTCACCAATTCGTTATATGGTGAGAACTGATGCCACCCTCCATAAGCAGCTTCAGGATATAAATATTGATAACGTGAATTAGTATATAGATCCTTTATCCCCATAATACAAAATATTATCTCAGGGCTATATTCACCTCCTATTTGAAAAAGTTTCTCATAGCTGTCCTCTCCATTACGACGATCCAATTCATATATTCCCGAATCAATCACACTACGTAAAACAGTAGCAGCATCTACCCATCTCTCTTGCGCTAAGTAAAGACGACTTAAAAGTACCTTAGCCGCCCCCCTGGTAAACCGGCCATATTCCTCTGAAGAATATTGGACAGGCAACAAGTCTATAGCAGTCTTCAAGTCCTTCTCCACTTGCGAATAGACTTCAGTCTGAGGTGTTTGAGAGATAGAATTCGCTTCGTCCACCGACAGAGTTTTCAAAGGCATAGGAACATCCTTATAATAAAATGCCAAATTTAAAAAGAAATAAGCTCGTAAACACTTCACTTCGGCAGACCACTGTTCTTTTTTAGATTCTTCCATCGGACAGTCCGTAATATTCTCTAGAAAAGTGTTGTACTTAGCTATTTGCGTATATGCATTTCCCCAATACCAACGTAAATTACTGTTAGTAGCCACCGTATTGGAACTAGCCATTAAAGTAGAAAAATTTTCCTTTTCCGTTCCGTTTCCACCTGCAAAATCCAAATAGAGCAACCCTTGTGGCGTAGCAAAATCATCATGCGACCAACCAGTCTGGAAACGATAACATCCTGTCAATGCCAACATGGCATCCCCTTCACCAGTCCAAAAACTACCATCAGAAATTGCTGAAGGTGGCTCCTTATCTAATAAATCCGAGCAACCAGTTGTTACTAGTGATATAGCCAAAGCACATAAACAAGCCTTTGTCATTCCTAATGTATTATATATATTTTTCATAATGATTCTTAATTGAATGATTTACTTAGAACTTGAAATTAAATCCGAATGAATAAATACTATTGACCGGATAATAAGAGGGAGAATCCCCTGTTCCTATCTCATTTTCAGGATCCCAACCTTTATAGAAACTATTGAAAGAGAACAGATTTTGTCCGCTTACATAAACACGCACATTTTCCAAACCTATTTTTTTAGTCCATGCTTTGGGGAATGTATATCCTATTTGTATATTCTTGACTCGTAAGAAACTAGCATTACGGACCCAATAATCAGAAGTTTGAAGATTAGTGTCATTCATATTCAAAGTTTCCAATCGAGGGTATTCAGCCCATTTATCAGGATTTTCTTCCTTCCAACAAGATTCAGCCTGCCATCTCTGTATCTGTCCACCGTTGTAGAATGCATAAGCCATATAAGATCCTATCAAACGCTTATGACCTCCTAAACCTTGTAATAAAGCTGAAAAATCAAAACCTTTATAAGAAGCGGAAAGATTCAAACCATAATAAAACTTCGGGGTAGTACTTCCCAATACGGTACGATCATATTGCGCATCCACCTTACCATCGGGAACCCCGTCAGGACCACTAATATCTTTGTATTTCACATAACCAGGTTTCAATCCTGACTTACTTACCAATTGCTCAGGAGCCGCATCTATTTCCGCTTGGTCTACAAACAGTCCATCAGTTTCATACCCATATATAATACCTATCGGTTGCCCTACAATTCTGTTATTATTAATTTCTTCGGTAGCTCCGTTCGCCAATTTCTCAACTGCATTTTTTACCCATGTAAAATTAGGAGAAATACTAAACCGGAAATCACGTCCTATTTGTCCGTTATAAGTCAGATTTATTTCAATTCCTTTGTTCGAAACAGCTCCAACATTAGATTGTCCGACTTCACGTCCCATAATACTAGACACCTCAACTGGTGCTAAAATGTCCGAAGTATATTTATAAAAATAATCCAATGTTCCACTAAAACGTCCATTCAATAAACTAAAATCTAAACCAATATCCGTTATAGCCGTCTTTTCCCAAGTAATTTCCGGATTATTATAGGTTTTCATGTAAGCCCCAGACTGAAGAGTTGCCGGATTTCCAAAAGGATAATCATGTCCAAGTTCATAAATCTGTTGGTAAGGATAAACACCTATATTTTGATTACCAAGTACACCATAGGAAGCACGCAATTTCAAATTATCAACTACAGCTGAAACTGCCGCATTCTTCCAAAAATCCTCCTCAGAAATTCTCCACCCTGCAGAAACTGACGGGAAAAGTCCCCAACGATGACCGTCCGCAAAACGTGACGATCCATCATAGCGCAAATTAGCCTCTAATAAATAACGATCTTTCCATGCATAATTTATACGCCCGAAAAAAGAAAGCAACGCATATTCTTCCAATGAACTATCATTAGTAGCTGTTGATTTATCTCCAGAACCTAATTCATACAAATAATTATTAGGAAACGTATTTCTATAACCTTCCAAACCTTTATTATTAGATTGTTCCACAGAAGTACCCGCCAATAACTTAAAGGTATGATTTTTAATTTGTTTTTCATAAGTAGCTAATGCTTCAAAAGTAGTATACGTATTATTTGCAGTCCATACATTTAAAGTAGCGGGTCCCACTGTCTTACTCTCATCAAAATAAGTATCAGCCCGGTAGGCTTTATCATATTTAGTCCAGTAATTCATCCCTACTTTGCCTATAAAAGAAAGTCCGTCTACAGGAGTATTCCATGTCAATTGTCCGGAAGCACTTATATTTCTACTCACATTCTGCACAAAAGATTCACTCGCCAACCACGCTTCCGGACTATAATTATCCTGATATCCAAAACTTCCATCCGACTTTTGCCCGGCATAAATAGGTCCCTGACGAACAGCATATCCTATCATTCCATCAATACTTTGTGGTTCGCCATTAGGAGCATTATATTTATTATTATAAGCATTAATATTCAAATTAAGCATCAGCCCTTTGGCGATTTCACTTTTCATAGTAAACAGTGCAGTCATTCTTTCATTAGACGTTTTTGCCGTCATTCCTTCCTGATTTCTATAACCTACTGATAAATTATAACTCGTCGTAGCATTTCCTCCTTGTATGCTAAGATTATGTTGGTGTTGAAAACCAGAACCGGATTCCAACAGCCATTTTAAGTGATTTACATTCGGATAATTATCCGGATCAGATCCATCTCTATACTTTTGAATCTGTTCAGGTAAATAAGCTTCCTGCTTACCCATATTCCGCATAGCCATATTATAATATTCCGCATATTCCCATGATGGTAAAAAATCAGGCAATTCCGTAGGCTGTTGCCAACCAAAAGAATTACTATATGTAATAGTCGTTTTACCTTGTGCACCCTTCTTTGTTTCAATCAAGATAACCCCATTAGCAGCACGATTACCATAAATAGAAGCAGAAGCTGCATCTTTCAAAAAAGAAATGCTCTGAATATCATTAGGATCTACATCATCAATGTTACCTGATAAACCATCAATCAAAACCAATGGATCTGTTCCAGCTTTTGAAAATGTACCAGTTCCACGAATTTTAACAGTTGCTCCTTGTCCGGGACGACCTGAAGTTTGCAATACACTTAAACCTGGAGCCAAACCTGCCAGTGCTTGAGCAGTACTCATAACAGGTTTACTAGCCAAGTCTTCAGCTGAAACAGCAGCTACGGCTCCCGTTAAATTCACCTTTTTCTGTGTTCCATATCCAATCACAACTACTTCTTCCAACTTTTTTGTATCTTCTTCCATTATAATACGAAGTAACTTGTCACTTTCCACCTTTACTTCTTGCGAAATATAACCTACATAACTTATCTGGAGCATGTTTCCCATTTCAGCAGACAGAGAAAATTTGCCATCCAAATCAGTAACAGTTCCATTGGAAGTACCTTTAACCAAGATACTGACCCCAATTAACGGCTCACCGGAAAAATCAGTAACCAAACCATTGACATTACTCTGTGTCTGTGCCCAAGTAGTATAGCTCAGGCAACACATCAACAAGACCACCAAGAATCTTATTGGCTGCATACATTCTAATCTGTTTTTCATTATTCTATTGATTATTGGGTTAATTTTCAAGACATAACAAGGGCTTACCGACCTAAAAAAGCCGATAAATAAACCTACTTTATGCTATATTCACTTCTTTATCTTAAATACGGGAGCAATCTTATTCAACTGTACATCAGGCATATCAATAACAACTCCTTGCGCTGTACGAGTAAAAAATACCTTTCCATAACCTAACAACTCAATTTTAGTAATTTTATCAGGGTACAACTCACTTCCCGTTGCCAGCGATTGAATGACAACTTGCTTTTCTTCCGGCCATGCAAGGACTGTAGCATAGAGATATTTCTTGGTTTGAGTAAAACGGATTTCAGATGCAGTGGCTTTAGTGTAAGCACCTTCATTGAAACCTTGAGCATTAATCTTGATATCAGCATTGGCTATCGGACCTTCTCCGAAGACTTTCCACGGACGTGTATCATAAATAGCCTCTTTATTCATACTCATCCAGTCACCAAATTCATTTAAAATGGCTTCTTCCTTTTCATCAAAAGTTCCGTCAGCCCGAAGAGAAACACTAAGCAACAAATTCCCGTTCTTACTGATCACATCCACTAATAGTTTCACTACATCGGAAGCACTCTTATACCAACCGTTCTCCGCCAATCTGGTATCATAATGCCAACCGCCTAAACAAGAACAAGTCTGCCATGGCTCTTCATAAATACTATTGGGAGATCCCCTTTCCACATCCCATACCAAAGCTTTACGTTGCTCATCGGTAAGAATTTTACCAAACATAACAGCACTGAAATCCCCCTTACGAACAACCATGTTGTGATTATAAAAATGTGCGGCAATCTTCAAACCCGCATCACTGATAGGATAAAACGGTACACCAGTCACATCAAAATAAATCAAATCAGGATTATAACGGTTTATTGCATCAATTGTACGATCATAAAAGTTTGTCACATATTCTTGAGTAGGAATACAAACACCATTTCCCCATGCCCATTGACGGTGAATCATACCGTCAGCCCAACTTCCAGCGCTTAACGGGTGATTCTGTGCATAAAGTTTTTGAGGATCGTAGCCTTCCCACCACTTACCCTTACCATCTTCTTTAGTCAAACATCCATCATAGGGTACACCTGCCTTCTCGCCATGACGGTCGTATCGTTGAGCCGGTTCATACCAGCTCCACGCATGATCCGCATGAAAACTGATACCAAATGGAAGACCGTTTTTCTTTGCAGCTTCAGCCCAGCCCGCCAATATATCCTTCTTAGGACCTATATTCACGGAATTCCATTCCTGATATTGGCTATCCCATAAATCATAATTATCATGGTGATTACCTAAAGCGAAGAAATACTGGGCACCAATCTTCTTATAAAAGGAAACCAATTTGTCCGGATCCCATTTCTCGGCTTTAAACAAAGGCAATATATCCTTGAAGCCCACTTCAGAGGGATGGCCATAATGTTCCACATGGTGCTTATACTCGCGCGAACCTTCCAAATAGAGAGAACGCGCCATCCAGTCGCCGGACCCTTCCACACATTGCGGTCCCCAATGTGCCCAAATACCAAATTTGGCATTTCTAAACCATTCAGGAACTTTATAGTTCTGCAATGATTCCCAAGTAGGTTCGAACTCTCCTTCCTGCATTTTTTCATTTTTCTCTGAAACAGGTACCTGGTAAGTCTGAGCCTCCAAAACTCCCGCCCAAAGCAACAAAGCCGAAGCCAAAAGAAAATGTTTTGCTTTCATAGTATAATTGCTTTATATATTTTTCAATTATCAATAGTGCAAATATACAGAGTTGAAACCAATTTATATTATCCAAATGCGCCATTATGTAGGACAATATCGACTTTTACCTGAGATAATTCAAAAACGAATACCAAAACAGGTGATTTGATATGAAAATATCGATTTCCCATTGGATTATATATATACTTTTGCTTACTTTGTACGAAACTGAATCTTTCATTCTAATACCTTAAGGAATATGACACAATCAATCGACCAATTACATTTACTTATATTAAATGTAGGACTAGCCATTCACAATGCAGACTGGAACTGGAAAAACGTAAGCAGCCCTTTTACCCGACTCTATTATATAATGGAAGGAACCGCCCAAATAATATTTCCCGACGGAATACAGGAACTAAAACCACATCATCTATATCTGGTGCCATCATTCACTACCCATAGTTATCAGTGCAATTCTCATTTCACTCATTATTATCTCCATATATATGAAGACCATCAATCAGAATCCGGCATTCTGGAAGATTGGAATTTCCCGATAGAAATACCTGCGGGCAACCTGGAATTACCACTTATTAAAAGGTTATGTGAAATAAATCCTACCATGCAGCTTCCTCAATCCGACCCGACAAGCTATGACAACAACCCCACATTAATCAGAAACATCATTAAAAATAAACAGCGTACCTTCTGTGACAAAGTCGAATCCAGAGGTATAGTATATCAACTTATTGCCCGCTTTTTAAAAGACGCCAAACCTAAAGTGGAAGTCAACGATAACCGTATCCAAAAAGTTTTGTCCCACATCCGAAAAAATATCTATAAAACAGTAGATATAGACTCATTGGCAGCAATCTCATGCCTCTCAAAAGATCATTTTATCCGTCTTTTCAAAAAAGAAGTCGGTACCACACCGCTACAATATATTAATCAGAAAAAAATAGAGAAAGCCCAATTAATTCTGATTACAGAGGATATTCCCGTAAAAAACATAGCCTATCTCCTTGCTTATGAAGACCATTCTTATTTCAACCGCCTATTCAAAAAAATCACAGACGTTACTCCACAGCAATATAGAGAACTATATAAAAAGTAACCGTCTTATTATTTTTACGCAAAGGTTTACGTACTTTTTTCAACCTCTTCCACCATATACCTAAAGGTTATTCCTCTATTTTTGATGCCGGAAATAAATCTAAAAATAAATAGAGCTATGAATTACAATGAAATCGGGAAAACCGGTATGCGGGTTTCCAATCTTAGTTTCGGCGCATCTTCATTAGGAGGAGTTTTTCATGATATCCGCGAAGCAGAGGGTATCAAAGCTGTTTACACAGCAGTAGAGAATGGAATGAATTTTATTGATGTATCTCCCTACTACGGGCACTACAAGGCCGAAACCGTATTAGGCAAAGCATTGAAAGAAATCCCACGTGACAAATATTATCTCTCTACCAAAGTGGGACGCTATGGAAAAGATGGAATCAACACATGGGATTATTCCGGAAAACGTGCAACGGAAAGCGTTTATGAAAGCTTGGAAAGACTCCACATTGAATATATCGATCTGATTAATGTACACGATGTAGAGTTTTCAGACATGAATCAGGTAGTCAACGAAACATTACCTGCACTGGTAGAACTTAAAAAGAAAGGTATTGTGGGACATGTAGGTATCACAGATTTGCAATTAGAAAACTTAAAATGGGTCATTGATCACTCGGAACCAGGAACAGTAGAAAGCGTACTTAACTTCTGCCATTATTGTCTGAATGACGAGAAACTGACTGATTATCTGGATTATTTTGAATCAAAGAATATCGGCATCATCAATGCCTCCCCCCTTTCAATGGGCTTGCTCTCCCAACGTGGGGTTCCTGCATGGCATCCGGCCCCCCAATCACTGGTAGAAGCCTGTCGGAAAGCTGTTCAACATTGCCTGTCCAAAAATTATCCTATAGAGAAACTGGCTATTCAATATTCTGTCAGCAATCCACGTATCGCCACCACTTTGTTCAGTTCGGCCAATCCGGATAATGTATTGAAAAATATAACATATGCCGAAGAACCCATTGATTGGAACCTTGTAAAGGAAGTGCAAGAAATTATCGGAGAACAAATGCGTGTCAGTTGGGCTAATTCATAATACAAAGGAAAATAATGATGGATTTTAACATAATAGATGCACATTCCCATCTTTGGTTACGGCAAAATACGGAAGTCAACGGATTGCCTATCCGTACTTTAACCAACGGACGTTCGTTATTTATGGGAGAAGAACGTCAGATGGTTCCGCCCTTTATGATTGACGGGCGGAATAGTGCCGAGGTTTTTCTCTCGAACATGGACTATGCACAAGTATCGGCTGCCGTAGTCACTCAGGAATTTATTGATGGCATCCAAAATGAATACCTCGCAAAAGTGGCCCATAAATACCCGGACCGTTTCTTTGTATGCGGTATGTGCGAATTTCGTAAACCCGGTTATCTGCAACAGGCCAAGGAATTAATAAGTTCCGGTTTCAAAGCAATAAAAATCCCGGCACACCGCCTTTTTCTAAAAGAAGGAAGAGTCATGCTGAACAGTGACGAAATGATGGAAATGTTCCATTACATGCAAGAAAAAGACATTATCCTTTCCATTGATTTAGCCGATGGGGATACACAAGTACAGGAAATGAAAGAAATCATTCAGGAATATCCGCAGCTTCGAATCGCTATCGGACATTTCGGCATGGTCACCACACCTCATTGGCAAGAACAAATAAAGTTGGCCCGCCATAAAAATGTCATGATAGAATCCGGGGGGATCACCTGGTTGTTCAACAGTGAATTCTATCCGTTTCACGGAGCGGTTAAAGCCATTAAAGAAGCAGCAGATCTGGTAGGTATGGACAAACTGATGTGGGGATCGGATTACCCTCGGACCATTACGGCCATTACTTACAAGATGTCTTACGATTTCATCCTTAAAACGACTGAAATGACACAAGAAGAGAAAGCACTTTTTTTAGGTAAAAACGCCGAAAGATTTTATGGTTTCAAAAATCTCATATCTCTTCCTTACATAAAAAACATGTCAGAATAATCAACTGACACTTATAAATCCATACCATGAAAAATAAGAACTATTATGTACCATTGATGCTCATATTCTGCCTGTTTTTCCTATGGGCTATCAGCAGCAATCTGCTACCTACTATGATAAGACAGCTGATGAAAACCTGTGAGTTAAACGCTTTCGAAGCATCATTCACAGAAACAGCCTACTGGCTTGCCTATTTCATCTGTCCCATTCCCATCGCTATGTTCATGAAAAAATACAGCTACAAATCGGGAATTATTTTCGGGTTATTACTGGCAGCATGTGGTGGGTTACTGTTCTTCCCCGCTGCCATGCTGAAAGAATATTGGGCATATCTATGCATATTCTTTATCATTGCCACCGGAATGTGTTTTTTAGAAACGGCAGCCAATCCTTATGTAACCGCTTTGGGAGATCCGAAAAGTGCGCCCCGTCGATTGAATCTGGCACAATCATTCAATGGGCTGGGAGCTTTTATAGCCGCCATGTTTCTCAGCAAACTGATTCTGAGTGGCAACCACTATACCCGCAACACCCTGCCCGCTTCTTTTCCCGGTGGCTGGGAAGGTTACATTCAAACAGAAACAGACGCCATGAAACTTCCTTATCTGCTGCTAGCTATGCTACTCATTGTTATTGCCATCATCTTTATCTTCTCCAAATTACCTAAAATCAAAGAAGGAAATACGATGGAAGGAGTAGAATATAAAGGAGAAAAATTAATTGATTTCGGAGTCTTAAAACGTTCTCACCTTCGTTGGGGAGTCATTGCACAATTCTTCTACAATGGTGGTCAGACAGCCATTAACAGTTTATTTCTAGTCTACTGTTGTACCTATGCAGAACTACCTGAAAATACAGCCACCACCTTTTTCGGTCTTTATATGCTGGCTTTTTTGGCAGGAAGATGGACAGGCACACTACTCATGGTAAAATTCCGTCCACAAGACATGCTCTTGGTATATGCGCTGATTAATGTCTTGCTATGTATTGTTGTGGTTTGTTTTGGCGGTTGGACAGGTCTTTATGCCATGCTGGGCATTTCTTTTTTCATGTCTATCATGTATCCCACTCAGTTCTCGCTTGCTTTGACTGATTTAGGCAGCAACACAAAAAGCGGCTCGGCATTTCTAGTTATGGCCATCGTTGGAAATGCTTGCTTGCCCCAACTCACTGCTTATGTGATGCATCTGAACGAACACATTTATTATATAGCTTATGCTATTCCTATGATTTGTTTCCTGTTTTGTGCCTACTATGGTTGGAAAGGATACAAAGTAATTGATTAAAAACTTATAAAAATAAACAGAAGATGAAAGCAATTCAAATTACTGCTCCTTCCGAGATGAAGGTAGTAGACATTGAGAAACCCGCTCTTAAACCGGGAGAAGTTCTTGTAAAAATTAAATATGTAGGCTTTTGCGGCTCGGACCTGAATACATTTTTAGGACGTAATCCAATGGTAAAACTACCTGTCATTCCGGGACACGAAGTAGGAGCTATTATTGAAGCCATAGGCAAGGATGTACCAGAATCATTAAAACCGGGTATGAGCGTCACAGTCAATCCTTATACCAATTGCGGAAAATGTGCTTCATGCCGTAACGGCAGAGTAAATGCCTGCGAACATAACGAAACCCTGGGAGTACAGCGTAATGGTGCCATGTGTGAATATATCGCACTGCCTTGGAACAAAATAATCCCGGCAAGCCATATTTCTCCTCGTGATTGTGCACTAATCGAACCAATGAGTGTAGGTTTCCATGCAGTTTCACGAGCGCAAGTTACAGACATCGATACAGTTATGATCATTGGCTGCGGAATGATCGGTATGGGTGCTATTGTACGTTCAACTCTTCGTGGAGCTACCGTTATTGCCGTAGATTTGGACGATGAAAAATTGGAACTAGCCAAACGGGTAGGCGCTCACCACACCATCAACTCCATGACAGAGAATGTACACGAACGCTTGACAAAGATTACAGAAGGATTTGGTCCTGATGTGGTCATCGAAGCTGTCGGCAGCCCTGCAACCTATGTCATGGCAGTCAATGAAGTTGGATTTACCGGAAGGGTCGTATGCATAGGTTATGCAAAATCAGAGGTGTCTTTTCAGACTAAATATTTTGTACAGAAAGAGCTTGATATCCGAGGTTCTCGTAATGCACTACCCGCAGATTTCAGGGCAGTTATCCGCTATATGGAGCAAGGTACTTGTCCAAAGGATGAATTAATCAGCAAAGTAGCCAAACCCGAAACCGCACTACAAGCTATGGCAGAGTGGGCGAAAGCCCCCGGAAAAGTATTCCGTATATTAGTTGAATTTGACTAATAACCAGCACCCAGATACAAAGAATGTGCTCAAAGTGAATTAAATAATCATATTCTACTTTCAGCACATTCTTTCGTTGGTTAAACCCTACTTGATTGGATAATATCAATTAATATCGGACGAAGTCCGCTAACGAAACATTCCACAGCTATTACCATCAAAATAAGTCCCATCAAACGCATCATTACATTATTTCCAGTTTCGCCAAGAATAGAAACCAACCGGGTAGACGCCCGCAATATAAGATAAGTGATAAAATAAATCAAACCAATCATCCCAATCAATACCCCCTTCATAGTCCAAGTATTGGCATCATCCATTAACATTATTCCGTTAGCTATAGCACCGGGACCGCAAAGCATAG
>OBHX01002990.1_pt1 | contig 12506 bp, 14 predicted proteins | sample 1519331 | NCBI WGS metagenome assembly OBHX01 (sample SAMEA2602897, study PRJEB22501) | metagenome
GACGTAGACTGCGCAAACTGTGCAAATAAAATGGAGGAAGCTGCTAAGAATACAGCAGGTGTTAAGGATGCAACTGTAAACTTCATGATGCTGAAAATGATCGTTGAATTTGAAGACGGACAGGATCCGAAAGCAGTTATGAAAGATGTTCTGGCAAACTGCAAGAAAGTAGAAGACGACTGCGAAATCTATCTTTAATTCAGGAACGATTTCTGTTGATAATATATTTACGGGAATTGTCGTAAATTAGCAGAGAGGGACTGCGGCACAGAGATATATCAGGCGGTTATGGTTATCCACTGATATATATTCTGGCGGCGGTCCTGTTTTATAAGAAGTGAGGTATTAAGATGAATAAGAAGCAAAAAAAGATGCTGATCAGAATCATCGTAGCGGCGGTATTGATCGTGCTTTTTTCTAAATTGCCGATAGATGGATATGTCAGATTTGGACTGTTTATGATTCCATATCTGGTAATTGGCTATGATATTCTTCAGAAAGCATTTAAAGGTATCAGAAATAAACAGGTATTTGATGAGAATTTCCTGATGGCAGTAGCTACTGTGGGAGCAATCCTGCTTGGAGATTATTCCGAAGGTGTTGCGGTTATGTTGTTCTACCAGATCGGAGAACTTTTCCAGAGTTATGCAGTAGGAAAGAGCAGACGTAACATCAGTGAACTGATGGATATCCGTCCGGATTATGCCAATATTGAAGTAGATGGAAAACTTGAACAGGTAGACCCGGATGAAGTTGAAATTGGTACTGTAATTGTTGTACAGCCAGGAGAAAAAGTTCCGATTGATGGTGTGATCATTGATGGTGTTTCTATTTTAAATACCAGTGCTCTGACCGGAGAAAGCCTTCCAAGAGATGCAAAAGCCGGGGATGAAGTAATCAGCGGATGTATCAATATGACAGGTGTTCTGAAAATCCGTACGATCAGAGAATTCGGAGAATCTACCGTATCCAAGATTCTGGAACTTGTGGAGAATTCCAGTTCCAGAAAATCAAAATCAGAGAATTTTATTTCAAAGTTTGCCAAATATTATACTCCGGTTGTATGCTACGGAGCACTTGCACTTGCTTTTATTCCTCCGATCGTACTTTTGATCATGGGAAAACCGGCTATGTGGGGTGATTGGATTTACCGAGCACTTACTTTCCTGGTAATCAGCTGTCCATGCGCACTGGTGATCAGTATTCCTTTAAGCTTCTTTGCAGGAATCGGTGGAGCAAGTAATCAGGGCGTTCTGGTTAAAGGTTCCAACTATCTGGAAACACTTGCACAGACCAGCTATGTAGTATTTGATAAAACTGGTACAATGACACAGGGTGTTTTTGAAGTAAGCGGAGTTCATCATAATGAGATTTCAGATGAAAAACTGCTGGAATATGCAGCTCTTGCAGAATGTTCTTCTTCCCACCCGATCAGTAAGAGTCTTCAGAAAGCATATGGAAAACCAATTGACAGAAACAGAGTCACAGATATTGAGGAAATCAGCGGTAACGGTGTGACTGCAAAAGTGGATGGTATATCTGTAGCAGCAGGAAATGCGAAATTAATGAAACGTCTTGGAATTTCCTATCAGGAATGTCATCATGTGGGTACAGTAATTCATATGGCTGTAGATGGAAAATATGAAGGTCATATTCTTATTTCTGATATTCTGAAACCTCATGCAAAAGAAGCAATTGCAGAATTGAAGAAAGCAGGCATTAAGAAAACAGTTATGCTTACCGGCGATTCTAAACGTGTTGCAGACCAGGTAGCAAAAGAACTGGGAATTGGGGAAGTTTACAGTGAACTTCTTCCGGCAGATAAAGTAAGTAAAGTAGAAGAATTACTTCATCAGAAATCCGAAAAAGAGAAGCTTGCATTTGTGGGTGACGGTATCAATGATGCGCCGGTACTGTCCAGAGCAGATATTGGTATTGCTATGGGTGCACTGGGTTCTGATGCAGCGATTGAAGCAGCAGATATCGTACTGATGGATGATGATCCGCTGAAAATTTCCAAAGCGATTAAGATTGCAAGAAAGTGTATTCATATTGTATATGAGAATATTTATTTTGCAATTGGCATTAAGATTTTGTGTCTGATACTTGGTGCGCTGGGAATTGCCAATATGTGGATGGCTATTTTTGCAGATGTAGGTGTTATGATCATTGCGGTATTAAACGCAATCCGTACTTTATTTGTAAAAAACCTGTAACTGTGAAGGTACTGAACAGTTACAAAAATTTATAGAATAACAGACAGTTGCAGACAGGAAGGAAAATGGTGAAAGCGTGGAAAAACATAAAGACGAGGCTTGTGACTATTATGAAATTCATGAAGATTCAATGGAAATTATAAATAAAACAATGCCAGAAGAGACGGAACTTGAGGATTTGGCAGATTTGTTTAAGATTTTCGGAGATTCTACAAGAATCCGTATTCTGTTTGTGCTTTTCGAAACAGAGGTATGTGTATGCGACCTTGCGAAAGCACTGAATATGACACAGTCTGCAATTTCCCATCAGCTTAGAATCCTGAAGCAAAACAAACTGGTGAAGAACCGACGAGAGGGAAAGTCCATTTTTTATTCTCTGGCAGATGATCATGTGCGGACGATTATCAATCAGGGAAGAGAGCATATAGAAGAAAATTAATCCGATGTGAACGTATGGTAAAAGTAAAAAGCAGGGAGTTGATATTTCAAGTATTGGCTCCCTGTTTGAAAATATAAAAGTTTTATAGAACTAACTATTGAAAGTGGAATTTACAGAATGAAATAAGAGCCTGCCAGTGGATGATAAGATCTGGCAGAGATGGAATGAGTGGAAGGAGAAGATTTGATGCGAACATTACGAGTAGCAGACCTGGAAGCAAAACCGGGTGAGAAAGTATCAGGATTTGTGCACATCATCGGGGCAGAATTCGGAATTCCGGTAACACTGATCTGTGGAGAAAAAGAGGGGGAGACTGTTCTGATCTCCGGTGGGGTACATAATGCAGAATATGTAGGAATTCAGGCAGCTATGCAGCTTGCAGATGAGCTGGATCCGAAGAAGATCGCAGGAAATATCATAGTGATCCGTCTGATGAACCGAACTGGATTCGAACACCGTACCATGAGTCTTACTTATGAGGATGGAAAAAACCTGAACAGAGTTTTCCCTGGAAATCCGAATGGTACACTTAGTGACAGGATCGCTTATACTGTTGTGACAGAATTTTTCCCGAAGGCAGATTACTATGTGGATCTGCACTGCGGTGATGGATTTGAGGGACTGGTATCTTATGTATACTGTACAGGGGCAGCAGCTCCGGAAGTAGCTGCAAAGAGCCGTGAGATGGCGGAGATCGCACATGTAGATTATCTGGTAACTTCCATGTATGGAACAGGCGGAGCTTACAACTATGCCGGAAGCATGGGAATCCCAAGTATCCTGCTGGAACGTGGACACAGTTCCCGCTGGTGCGAAGATCTGGTAGCGGAGGATGTTCATGATGTGAAGAATATCCTCAGACATCTGAGAATCCTTCGCGGGAAGTCCCATATTCATGGCAAACCACCGATAGAAGTAAGTCCTGTGATCTATGAAGATGCCCCGGTATCAGGCTGCTGGTATCCGGCGAAACAGCCCGGTGAGACCTTTAAAGAAGGCGAAGTACTGGGAAGAATCTGCGATTATTTTGGACGTGAACTGTTTGTATACAGAGCCAAAATGGGTGGTATTATTCTTTATCAGACCATCAGTCTGTGCATTATGAAGGATACGCCGATGGTTTCTTATGGTACCTGGGATGAGGATACACAGGGTAAGATTGAAGTAGGATGTGAAGTGTGCGGAAATGAGAAACATAAGCATGGACACCATCATCATAAATCAGAGGAAAAACATCATAAACGGCATGAACATCATAAGCATCATGAGGATAAATAAATACTTAAGTAAGACAGAAATGGGTTCGACCAACTCAAGTGAACAGCAAAGCAAATGAGCTTATCGGTTCGACATAAATATAAAAACAGGGTATAAAAATACGGCTGACTATATCCGGGTTAAATGCGGATATAGTGCAGCCGTATTTTATACTATAGCAAGCCTCTTAATCAATATGCATTATTTATGAGGCTTGCTATAATCTTCGTGAAACAGAATCTGTGTAAAGAATCTTACATCTGAGTCATCTGCCCAGCAGACCATACCTACTGCATCAGCCATTTTCTGTGCATCTACACTGTAGGCGGACATACAGGAACAATTCTTATACGGTCCTGCGCTCATGATCAGGATATCTTCTTTTCCCGCTTCCTGCATCTGTCTGGCAAGCTGTTCTGTAAGAATATTCTGTGCATGTTTCGCCTGCTTGAAAAGAACCGGATCCATGATCGGATCTTTCAGAACAGTCTGGAGAACCAGTGCCTTTTCATATTTCAATGCTTTTGCCTGCATTTCTTCTACAGTACCGCAGGCAGGCGGACATGCAGGAACCAGGTTGTAATTTCCACAGAGATTGTCCTCGCAGAACTGTCTGTATTCCGGCACAAATACCAGGTCTTTTGTATCCATGATCGCTGCATCTGCGAAACCCATGGAAAGTGCTTCTTTTATTAAATCCATAAAAAAGTCTCCTTTCTTAAAGCGGATTATTTTGGCTTGAACATATCAAGGTGAATTATAACATTTTGAAATAAATAAAATCAAGTTTTGTCGAGAACTTCTGATGAGGGAAACTTGATGTAACAAAAAACTTATGTTAACATATAGATATGCAAATTGGGGGATATTAATAAGAGGAAGTGATTATATGCCGGAAAATATCAGAAACATCATATATAGATTTTCTCAGGAGTTAAGACGTATTTTGGGCGATAAATTGACAAAGATTATCGTATATGGATCATATGCGAGAGGAGATTTTCGAGAAAATTCTGATATAGATATTATGATTTTGGTGAAAATGTCTGATGAAGAAATTCGATTAGTGAAGAATGATATTTATGATCTTGCATTTGAGTTTGAAATAAATACAGGAATAGAGTTCTCTCCCATCATTAAAAATGAAGACCAGTATGAGTATTGGATTGATACGTTACCTTTTTACCGAAATGTGCGAGATGAGGGGGTAGTGATCGATGAATGACAAAAAAGAGGATTTATGTATATACCGTATTCGGAATGCGGTGGAGACATTGGGAGTGGCAGTATTATGCTTAGAAAGTCAACATTATAAAGATTCAATAAATCGTAGTTATTATGCTGCTTTTTATGCAATAAAAGCAGTATTAGCTTTAGAAGAGATTGATTTTAAGCGTCATAAGGATGCGGTTGCGTATTTTAATAAAACTTATATAGCAAAAGAGATTTTTCCAAGAGAAATGGGAAAGAGGTTGGGAAGACTAAAGCAGGAGAGAGAAAATAGTGATTATGATGATTTTTACGTTGCATCTTTAAAAGATGCATCAGATCAATATAAGTCAGCGAAGCTTATTATTGAAAAGATAGAAGAATATCTGTCAGAGAAAGGTATTCAATATTAACTTGTCGACACACTAGAGAAATGAATTAGCGAGAGGAAATCTTATGAAGCTGACGGCAGAAAACAGCAAGGGTGAAAAAATGAAATACCGTCTTGCGCGGTCGATGAAGGAATGTATGAAAACGATGTCTGTAGATAACATCACAGTAAAACAGATCACAGAGAATTGTGGTGTTACGAGGCAGACTTTCTATCGGAATTTTATGGACAAATTTGACCTTATCAACTGGTATTTCGATAAGCTTCTGGCGAAATCCTTTGAGCATATGGGAATGGGAAAAACTGTTTATGATGCTCTGGTAAAGAAGTTTACCTATATTCAGGAAGAGCATGTTTTCTTTGCAGCAGCATTTAAATATGACAGCCAGAATAGTCTGCGTCAGCATGATTTTGAACTGATTCTGAACTTCTATGAAAATCTGATCAGTGAGAAAACAGGAAGGATTCCGGATGAGACCATACATTGCATTTTGGAAATGTACTGCCATAGTTCTATTTATATGACTGTAAAATGGGTACTGGGAGAGTTGGAATGTGCACCGGAGGGACTGGCGAAAATTTTAGTTGACGGGATGCCTGGAAAACTCTCGGAATTGTTTGAAAAGCTGGAAATATTGTCATAAATATAACAATATTAATGCATAATTTTGCACCCAGTTTTTCGGCATTATTGCACAAATATTGTGAGAAGGTTACATTTGAGCTAAAGTGTAACTTTCTTTTTTTATTTTATATTGTTAAGATAATAACAAAGATAAGTGATGCGGAAACTTACCTAATACTGAAGAATACCGAAAGGAATGGAAATCATTATGGCAAACAGAATTAACTTAAATCAGACATCTTATCACGGAGCAGGAGCGATCGAGGAAATCGCAAACGAAGCAAAAGCACATGGCTTTAAGAAAGCTTTCGTATGTTCTGACCCTGATCTTGTAAAATTCCATGTAACAAGCAAAGTTACAGACATTCTTGAGAAAAACGGACTTGCATATGAACTGTATTCAGACATCAAACCGAACCCGACAATCGAGAACGTACAGCATGGTGTTCAGGCATTTAAAGATTCTGAAGCAGATTATCTGATTGCAATCGGCGGTGGTTCTTCCATGGATACTTCCAAAGCAATCGGTATTATTATTGCAAACCCTGAATTTGAGGACGTAAGAAGTCTGGAAGGTACAGCTCCGACCAGGAAACCTTGTGTACCGATCATTGCAGTTCCGACAACAGCAGGTACAGCAGCAGAGGTAACTATCAATTACGTTATCACAGATGTAGAAAGAAAACGTAAATTTGTATGCGTTGACCCACATGACATGCCGATCATCGCAGTTATTGATCCTGAAATGATGTCCTCCATGCCAAAGGGACTGACAGCTTCCACAGGTATGGATGCCCTCACTCATGCAATCGAAGGATATACAACAAAAGCTGCGTGGGAAATGACAGATATGTTCCATTTAAAAGCAATCGAGCTGATCTCCAAATCTCTCCGCGGTGCTGTTGAAAACACAAAAGAAGGTCGTGAAGGAATGGCTCTTGGACAGTATATCGCTGGTATGGGATTCTCTAACGTAGGTCTTGGAATCGCTCATTCCATGGCTCATACACTTGGTGCTGTTTATGACACACCACACGGTGTTGCCTGCGCAATGATGCTTCCAATTGTTATGGAATACAATCAGGAATGCACAGGTGAGAAATATCGTGAGATTGCCAGAGCAATGGGCGTAAAAGGTGTAGATGAAATGTCTCAGGATGAATACAGAAAAGCAGCAATCGAAGCAGTTAAGAAACTTTCTGTTGATGTAGGAATCCCGACTAAACTGGAAGCAATCAAAGAAGAAGACCTTCAGTTCCTGGCAGAATCTGCACACGCAGACGCATGCGCACCAGGAAACCCGAAAGATGCAAGCGTAGAAGATTTGAAAGATCTGTTCCGTAAGATTATGTAATTAATAATGGTTATAAGATGAAATAAAAAAAGCACCGGCTGTAATGGAGTACTGTCACAGTCAGTGCTTTTTTATTTCCCATAAGTGTGCTGATGCTCTGAGTGTGGCGGGATTGTGAATGAGAAGCAGTGCCGTATGTAAGTGTAAACGGACGAGAATTTTGTTTATAAAATGATTAGAATTGGGACACTGATTAAACACATTTCTTTTGTATGATGGAAACGTAATGGGGAAAAAATGGTTATTTTGCAGTACAAATGTGGAAAAAAGGTAAGTTCTGCAAAGAAGTACAGAATAAGAAATATGAAAGACAGAAGAATAACAGCAGAGGTTTTTACAGGAGAAATAATATGACAGATGAAGAATACTATGAATTTATACAACCATATGAAGATGCTAAACAGATGCTTCTCACACGTCTTGATGTGTTGAATCACAACCTGTACGGTGAAGCATCTGCAAGACCGATCCACAACATCCAATGCAGGATCAAGAAGAAACAGAGCATTGAAGAGAAATTACAGCGAAAGGGAAAAGAACCTACTGTGATGAATGCGAAGGATTATCTTCAGGATATTGCAGGTGTCAGAGTAATCTGCTATTTTGTAGATGATATCTATAATCTGACAGAACTTCTGAAGAGTCAGAGTGATTTGATCGTGATCAAAGAACGGGATTACATTGGAAACCCGAAGCCAAATGGATATAGAAGCTATCATGTGATCGTAGGAGTGCCGGTATACTGTCTGGATGGAATGGAATACTTCCCGGTGGAGATACAGTTTCGCACTATGTCCATGGATTTCTGGGCCAGTATGGAGCATAGGATTTCCTACAAAAAGGAACGCACAGATAAAGAACAGCTAAAAGAGGAATTAAGAGAATATGCGAATATGCTGGTAGAGATTGAGAGCCGTTTTGAGCAGTATAATGAGACGGATCATCAACAGGAAAAAAGAACAGCAGAAGTAAAACAGTCACTGTAAAAGGTGGCTGTTTTTGTGTCTTGTATTTTTTATAGTGGGATGTTAGTATAACATTGGTTTATAGTACTCTTATATTATTTTCTGACAGCACCTTCAGAAAATAATATAAAGGTAACTATTCAGCAGTTTATTATCCTGCTGAGGTACTGAACAGTTGTGATTCTGGAAATAAGAGAAGGAGAAGCGTGTGAAATATAATCAGAAGAAGAAAAAAGAAAACATAGAGATATTTCTGTTTATCATGGTGATGGCTGTTTTTGCTGCTGTTCTGGGAGTTATGTCACTGGGAGAAAAGATGCAGCCGGTGAACCAGATCAGGAAGATATCTTCTGGCTGGTACTATTATGACAACGGAAAAAGAACAGAAGTTACTCTTCCGGATACAATACAGGCAGAGAAAGGGGAAGAACTGATATTATATAATGACGGGATTACTGATCTGGATGCCGGTAAGGTAGTTACAACCAGAGGTGCACAGTATGATCTGAAAATCTGGCTGGGTGACCGTCCCATCTATGAATATCAGGATACAACCTTTGTAAGGAATACGCAGATGAAATCAAAACTGGAATGTGTAGGGGAAATCCCTACAGACATGCAGAATGAGCCGCTGAAGCTGGTTTATTCAAATCCACATCACGGAAAGTACGTTTTGACTTCTGTTTATATTGGAACCGGAAGTGCAGTCATTGCTTTACATTTACAGAATTCAGGAATAGTTATAGGTATTGCTTTGTGTTTTCTTGTTTTGAGCGTTATTTCTCTGTTGATTACAGTTTATCTGAAATACCGTCAGATGCCGGATGCCAGATTTCGCGATGTAGCATTGTTCCTTATGATATGTGCAGTCTGGCTGATTACAGATTCTTCTGCGATCCAGACCTATAGCAGTCATCCGGATATGCTTTGTACGATTTCTTTTTATATGTTTATGTTACATTCGGTACCGATGCTGCATTTTGCCCAGAAAATAGGTGGACTGAAAAAGGAACGCATTTTGGATGCAGGAATTGCTGTGTTTTATCTGAATGCATTTATTCAGGGACTTCTGGCCTATTTCGGGGTATTCACGTTTGCAGATATGCTGTTTGTAACACATGTTCTGCTGATAACGTGGGTACTGATCGTAGCGGTACTGCTCTGGAAAGAATATAGAAAGAAGCCGGATCGAAGTGTGCAGATCATATTGATCGCTTATATGATATTATTGTTCAGTGGACTTTTGTCACTGTCATTGTACTGGCTGTTTGAAATATCCTATTATGGAGCAATATTTGAGTTTGGAATACTGGTATTTCTGGTTATGATCATTGCAGATACTGTGATCAGTCTTGTTGGAAAGGTCCGTTACCGGACAGAAATGCAGGCATATGAACGACTGATGAAAGAGGACTGGATGACCGGAATGCAGAGCAGGGAACCTTTTGAAAATCTGCTGGCGGAAATTCCGAAAACCATGAATGAGCATAAGGATATCCTGCTGGTCTTTATGGATATTGATTATCTGCGCAGGATCAATAATGATTTTGGCAGAGCGGCAGGAGATGAGGTTATTGTGGCGGGTGGCCGATGCAATTAGAAAGGTTTTTTGGGAATCGGGAAAAGTTATCGCACAAGAGGGGGTGAGGTTTTGGGAGGTGGTGTTGTTTTGGAGGGGGGAAGGAAATGAATGTTTGTGAAACAGGGTTACGAAATAAAGCGGTATTACAGAAACAGCAGATATCGTATGTCTATTTCAAGAGGTTTCAGTTCAATTCGGGATGACAGGGGAAAGCTGAAGACAACTGGTGAATGGAAGTATGAGGCAGATACGAATATGTATCAGAATAAAATGAAAGAGAGAAAGACACATGAATTATAATATAAACTTTCAGGTAGCGGCAGTTATTATTACAGCGTTACTCTTATATCATTTTCTGACGCAGAAGAAACTGCATAATGCAAATGTGAAAACATTTACATATATACTTGTCCTGAGCGGTTTATATATTTTGTCTGACCTGTTGGGTACGCTGACAATTATGAATTACACAGCGGAAGATGAAGGAACTGTCATGGGTATTCTGACAGGAATCTATTTGCTTGATATTCTGATTCCTTATATTTTGTATTCATGTATTCCTGATTCGCGTGAAAATGAGAAAAAGAGCGGTGCATTATCTGTGATCTGTGCCGGGATTACGGTGGCTATGATGATAGCTGTACTTGGAAACCTTGGAAGCGGGGGATTTTTCTGTTTTGACAGTAATGGCGTTTTTCAAAAAGGAACAGGGTACGTGTTTCTTTATCTCTATGCCCTGGTTTATATCGTTCTGATAATGCAGCGTATGATCAGAAGCAGAGAGGACTATACGCCGGAAAAGATGAGTATTGCAGGCGAATTTCTTGTGATCGAAGGCGTATGTATAGGAGTGGAACTGTACACAGGGTACATATTTCTGTCAGATTTTGGACTGGCACTTGGTCTCATATTTCTCTATCTTATGATGAACAATCCAGGTGATTATATAGACAGTACAACAGGAGCATTTGATAAAAGGTATTTTGATAACTGGATACAGGAGAAATTTACCAAAGGAATCGAGTTTCATGTGATTGCTGTAGAGCTGTTTATGCTGAAACAGATTAATAAGGTTTACGGAAGTAGTACAGGTGATCTGCTTCTGGTACAGATTGCAAGAGAACTGCAAAACATTACAGGTTCTGTACAGGTGTTCCGAACCACAGGAAACTGTTTTCTGATCATTACAGATTCATTGACAGAATATGAGAAAAAAAGACAGGAGATTGAGAACTATTTCAAAGAACCTTTTGAAACTGACGGGGAAAAAATCACTTTTCCGGCAATCATCTGCGGGATTATCAACGGTGAAAAGATGGAGAAGGAAGATGTACTGCTGGCATATATCGAGTATCTGATATCTTTGGTAAAACGTGCAGATGAAACGGTAGTGATCCAGTCAGATGACAGGATTCTGGAGGGCTTCCGTTATGAAAAAGAGGTGGAGCATTTCCTGAAAACAGCAGTGGATAAAGACCTGTTTGAAGTGTACTATCAGCCGGTATTCTGGACAAAGGAAGATCGTTATATTACTCTCGAAGCTTTGAGCAGGCTGAAGCATCCCTGTATGGGAATGATCCCGCCGGATGTGTTTATCAGTATTGCAGAAAGGCAGGGGCTCATCGCACAGATCGGACTGCTTCAGTTCAGAAGGGTGTGCCGTTTTATTAAAGAGAATGAATATATGATGAAACAGATTAAGAATGTAAAGTTCAATCTGTCACCTTCCGAACTGTTAAAACCGGGACACAGTCAGCTTCTGATCGATATAGTGAAGGAGTATGAGCTTTCACCGAAATATTTTCAGTTTGAGATTACTGAGACAGTGGCAACTGAATACAGTGAAAGTTTCTGCAAAGCTGTGGAGGATTTTACGAATGCGGGAATCGGATTATGTCTGGATGATTTTGGTTCAGGGTATGCAAATCTGAATGCAGTATTGAGACTTCCGTTTGATGTGGTGAAAATGGACAGATCGTTGTTAACAGGGATTACCTGTGATGAACAGGCTGCTGTTTTTTACCACAGTATTGTGACGGTTATGCAGAATATGGGTTATACAATTGTAGCAGAAGGAGCAGAAACAGAAGAAGAGGTGAGTCTGCTGAGAGAATGGGGCGTGGACATGGTCCAGGGATATTACTTCTCAAGACCACTTCCGGAGGTAGAGTTGCTGAGACTTTTCATGTTATAGGAAATTATTCCGTAATATACCTATAACATAAAAAGGTCCTCCGGACAGAATCGCACTGCGCCGGAGAGAAAGCAGGTGTTGTTCAATCAGATATAAATGATTGAACGACATCTGCTTTTTTAAATAATTTAAAAACAGAAATACAATACACTTATAAAGATGTTCTTGCATATTCTATGTGCTTCCTTTATAATGTAACGTATCATTGTTTTATCAAATTAAAGGGAAAGAGGATTAAAGAAATGAAAAAAGTTTGGGACAAATGGACCAGGAT
>OBHX01002992.1_pt1 | contig 12499 bp, 9 predicted proteins | sample 1519331 | NCBI WGS metagenome assembly OBHX01 (sample SAMEA2602897, study PRJEB22501) | metagenome
ATTGCAGCGGTTCAGGAAAGCGGGAAAAGTGTGGATGAGGTTCTGACGCTTCTGTCCCCCGCCGAAACATCCTGAAAAACAAAAGCCTCCTCATACAAAGAGGAGGCAATTTTTTTGTTGGCTTCGTAGATTGACTGAAACGAATAAAGCTGATATAATATAAGAAATTCGTATTTGTCTGATGAAAGCATCCTTCGAGAGCCGATGCCTTTATCAATTTCATTTCTTGCAAAAGAAATGACCATCAAGCGCTGTAACACTTGATGGTCGATGATTTTGAGAGATTTGAGATAAAGCATTTCAATCTAACACAACCCACACGGGTTGCAACTGTGCAAAGACTGCCATTTCAATCTAACTCAATCTAACGCAACCCATGCGGGTTGCAACAACAAACTTGTACAAACGAAGCAATAAGTTGTCATGCATTTTGTACAATATTTGTCTGCTTTTTCCGTTCATCTCTCAATGATACAAGAGACAAGAGGTATCTTACGAAGCATCTCTGTCTCAACTACTAGCGAGGCATCTCTGTCTCAACTACTATTATTATTATACCAAAATATTATCATTATGTCAACATTTTGGCATTCAAAATGATTGATTATTATCGAATAATGTGGTATATCGATAGTATAGGAAGTCAAAGAGCCTTGTATTGCCCACCATGGGGCGAAATAAGGCTCTTTTATTTTTCGCGAGGTTTTTTCATGACAAAAACAATTCCCCAAACACCACAAGGCAACACTCCTGCGACACCTCAGAAGCGGAGAAGAAAGAAATTTTATCGCATGAAGTTTATTGATTCTTCGGATGTTATTTGCATCGCAAACAACTTTTACTCCTGCAACGAACTTTCCGCGCACTCGAATCGTGACCGTTCTGCCTTCATTCAGATTTGGATGATGGAGTCTGGTCGTAAACCGCATCTCGTTTGGACAGGATATCCGCGTGACCTTGAGACGTTTATGAAAACGAAGTTCAAGGCTGTCCTGAAATACAACTACTACATCACCAAGAATACTTTCTGCCGTCCTGCTCGTACGGAAGGCAATATCTTTACCTACAACAACATCGTTATTGATATTGATGACCACGAGTCCAGCAGCGGAATGGTTGCTTGGGAGAAGGATGTTTTGAAAACCGAACTGCTTTATGCGGCAGACGGAGAACTTCTTGATGTGGAAATCCCTCCCATCTCCGCTATCGTGGATACGGGTCGTGGTTTGCAGGTATGGTACTCCTTTGACGGCATCGCAGCTAAGAACAAGAAGGCGTATCGTCTGGTGACGGAAGCCATCATCGATAAGGTTCAACAAGTCTGTGAGAAAATTCATGATGAGCACCCTGAATTTGTGATGAAGGTGGATGTTGCTGCCAGCAAGAATGCAGCAGGTCTTGTTCGTCTGCCGGGAACCACCAATGCGAAGACAAATAATATCTCTGAGATTGTCTATTTCAATGAGGAAATAAAAACCCGTAAGTTCTTTGGTCAGGATGGCTTGTCTTCTGTGCTTTCCTTCTCCGCATTGTCTGCACCTGACTCTACCATCAAAGCGGGCAAGAAGAAAAAAAATAAAGTACCCGTGACGAAGGACGGTAAGCCTGTGCCTACCTGTGTCGTGGCAGATGCTCTGGAACGGTTGTTTGAACTGCGCAACTATAGCAAGGTCCCCGCGACCGGGATTCGCGACCTGCTCCTGTACATCTACTTCAATACGATTTTCCAGCATCGTGGTCCTGCGATTGCGATGAAGAAAACCATCTGGCTGAATTCCAAGTTTGCAAATCCCCTGTCGGAAACAGAACTGGACAATGCTGTTGGACATATCTCATCCAAGCTGAGCGAAGTCGTTTGCACGGATGGCACGACCTCGTATGTGCCGGGTTACATTCTCCCTTACAGCTACATCATCGAGACCCTACAGATTACCGCTGCGGAGCTCAAACAAATCAAGCTGACCGTCCCCAAAGCAATCGCCAAGAATACCACCAAGAAAAAGAACGCCCGCGCAGTGAAGGAAAAGAATCTTCTTGAAGAGCGCAACGCTGTTCGTATCATGCACATCAACAATCCGGAACTCTCCATCACTGAGTTGGCAGCACGCTTCCATCGTACCAGAAAATGGGCTTCCAACTGCGTGAACTCCGCATTCGAAGGAATCATGGCTGGCGCTGTGTATGTACGCGGCCGCATCAGTAAAATGTCTTTAATTCCTGAACTTGCTCAGAAAGCTGTCACGACTGTCAAAGAGAGTGTTGAGAAAGTCAAGGAAGCAGTAGCACCGCGTTCACTGGATTCACCGGATGTGACGATACGTTATGTGAAGCTTCCAATCCTGATTCCACCTGTCTGGTTTGATGACCACAATGTACAGGTCTGCGTTCTCTGAGCTTTTGGGTTAAGCGTTTCATCGTTCGAAATCCCTCTACACTTTTTAGTTTTTGACTAATTTTGAATATTGTGCTTGAGTGTAACCGCACGAAGCCTATTATATGTTATTTAGCGGCGCAGCAGCGCGGCGTTCTACGCCAGCGCGTTCCTGTGCCCGCGTCGCTGCCCCTATTCAGTGCAACGAGCAGCAGCCAAACCTCGCGAACGAGGTGGCATGCGTCGCTTTTAAAAAACGGATTTCTTAAGAGTATTCCTCCTTAACAGCAGTAGTTGCATATAAGAAACAGCTACCCAGCTTAATGAAACTCAACTCTTTTAGGGAAGCAGTATACTTCAGAATGCACAAACTTTCAGTGTAGAAGCAGTTCTTCAGAGCAGCTCGAGCGTAAAAACCCAACAGCATTGCAACAGCTTCAGAACGCATCGCAATGCGCAAGGGATATTCTTCTTCGGCCAAAGCTCTTCATGGCAGCCACTTATGCATGGGTTATGAGAAGCTGTCCGATAGCAGTGCTCAGAAAAGCCATACCCAGACGAGCGATTGACCAACAGAGCAAAATGTGGTATAATATAAATAACAGTGAAAGGAGCGTTCTATGACAAAAGACAATGCCGACTACGGTTTGTATGTGCATTATGTCCGGTCTGCGATTCCTAAATGTCATGGTTATCAGGAGCTTCACGCCCATAGCGAAGCATCGTTTCGTGATGCAGTAAATAAAGTGGATGACTTTGTGGAAACAGCGAAAGGGTACGGCAGACAAGCATTTGCTATAACAGACCACGGGAACCAGATGCGATTGTATCAGGGTATCAAAGCAAGAACTAAGGACGAGAAAAAGAACCTCGAAGCCGTATTGCAGGAAGCGAATGTCCCTGAGGATGAAATCCATAAGATTCTCAAATCGATTGGTGATACAGACAGTATCCGTTATCCAACCGATAAGATGTGGCCTTATGTGAAGAAATACTGCAAGCTGTTTTTAAAAGCAGCAGAGAAGAGCATCCAGTTTGTGCCGGGTATGGAAGCCTATTTCCAGCCGGAAAAGGTCGAGGGGAATCGTGATTCATTCCACCTGATTCTCTACGCAAAGGATTGGAACGGACAAAAAACCCTGTTCAAACTCGAAAACCTTGCACAGCTGAATAAGAGCCCCAAAGGTAAATGGAACGGTCAGGAAACAGGCGGATTACCGCGTATGACATGGGCTGACTTGGAACGCTTCGTGGGTCCCGGAACAGAAGGACACGGACATTTGATTGCGACGAGCGCCTGTGTCGGTGGGTATATCCCCTACCTGATTCTTCGTCCATGGTATATTGCCGATAAGCAGCACGCGATTTCGATGGCGCTGGCAAAGCTTGGTGATGCTTACACGGAAGAAGATGTCAAACAGGCAGAACAAGACCTCGTGGATGCAAAGGAAAAGGCAGCAAAAGCAAAAGCTGACCTGCGTGACCTGAAAAAACTGAGCGGAAAAGACTACGAAAAGAAAAAAGCTCAGCTTGAAAAGAAAATTGAAAAGCTGAAAGCTGTTGTCGGTGATTTTGAAGACGGAACTGAACAGTCAGCAGTTCTGGACGAGAACATCGATGAAAACGATAAGAATGAAAAAAAGCGGGCTGACCTGAAAAAAGCGGTAATTACTTTAAGGACGGTTATCGAAGAACAGGAAAAAGCAGAGCAACTCATTGCTCGTGAAGCAGAAATCAAGGCAGAAGCAGAACAAGCGCCGAAACGCCTTACCTGTGCAAAAGAACGGTTAGCTGAGGTCGAAAAAGGTGCGCGGCCCTACATCAAGCAGATGGGAAAATACCGTGCATTGGAAGCTGAAAAAGTCGACTCAGAACAGGCATATCAGGATGCTGTGACGGCAGCAAAACGGATGGAATCCATCTTTGGTCATGAAAACTTCTACATCGAATTGCAGAACCATGGTATTGCGTCAGAAGACTACGCACGACCCTATCTGTATCGCTTAATCAAAGAAACCGGAATTGAGCCGACAGTAGCCAATGATGTGCATTTCAAAACGAAAGATGATGTGCGAAAACGGAACCTGATTGCATCGCTTCGGTTTAATACACCGTTGGCAGAAAAAGAAACCGAAGAAGGACTGACAGAACTATACTTCAAATCTGATGAGGAAATGAAGGCGCTGGCAAAGCCTGATGATGCGATTTGGCAAAGGGGCATGGAGAACACAGCCGTGATTGCCAGAAGCTGTAATGTGTATTATAGCTACGGAATGCACCTGCCTGAGTTCGATGCTCATGCAGCAGGATGTGAGACAGCCCTTGAATACCTTGATAAGTTTTGCCGGAAAATGATTCCGCAGAAATATCCGAAACGCGATATGCCGGATGACAAGTACGCAGAGCTTATGAAAACGGTCGATGAGCGCTTGAAATACGAGCTGTCTGTCATTGAAAAGATGGGCTACAGCTCTTATATTGCAATCGTCCAAGACTTCATTTTCTACGGAAGAAAGATTGGTGGAGAAGCGGCAATCGGGCCGGGTCGTGGTTCAGCGGCTGGTTCTATCGTCTGCTATCTTGCAGACATTACCGACATTGACCCTCTTCGCTATGACTTGATTTTCGAACGATTTTTGAACCCGGAACGCGTATCGATGCCGGATATCGACACTGACCTCGCTCCGTTTGTGCGAGGGAAAGTTATCAATTATGTCGCAAACAAATACGCGTACAAAGACCCCTACCCTGTCGATGAACTTCGCAGTACCGTCTGCAACATCGTCACGGAGGGAAAACTTGCCGCAAAGGCTGCTGTAAGAAATGTTGCCCGTATCACGGATGTTCCGCTGGATACTGCCGACATGGTAGCGAAAATGATTCCGGCAAAGCCGAAAATGACCATCAAGAAGGCAATGGAAGAAAATCCTGACCTTGCGACACAATACAAAAACAATCTTACGGTAAAGCATCTGCTGGACGATGCCATGCTCGTAGAAGGTATTCCCGTTCAGACCGGTGTTCACGCCGCTGGTGTCATCATCGCAGATAAACCTGTTTCTGAATATGCTCCCCTGCTCTGGAATGACGAAAAGAATTGCTGGGTCATTGAGAGCGATATGGTTGAGTGCGAGAAAACCCTCGGATTGCTGAAAATGGATTTCCTTGGTCTTGAAAACTTGGATATCTTGAACCTTGCTCTCAAATACATTAAGACGACCAAAAAGGTTGCTGTTCATTTTCACGACATCAACAAAGCGGATGACTTGAATGTTATAAGAGATATCTATGCCTGCGGTCGTACGAATGGCGTTTTCCAGTTCGAAAGCGACGGCATTAAGAAAGCACTTACGGGATTCAATCCAACTTCGATTGACGATGTGATTCTTATGAACGCCGCATATCGTCCCGGTCCGATGGATTCTATTCCTGAAATCACAGAAGTCAAGAACGGAACGGAGAAGCCGAACTATATAATTCCGCAGATGGAACAGATTCTTGGCAAGACCTATGGCAGCGCTATTTATCAGGAACAAATCATGCAGTTGTTCCAGCTTGTCGGGTTTAGTCTTGGTGAGGCTGATGTGATACGCAGAGCCATGTCCAAGAAACACCTTGATGAAATTGAGGCCGCAAAAGATAAATTTGTGTCCGGCATGATTGAGCAAGGCGGTAAACCCGCTGATGTGGAGAAGTTCTGGATTCGTTTGCTTGCGTTTGCTTCCTATGCATTCAATAAAAGCCATGCAGCAGCATACAGTATCGTCTCCTACTATACGGCATTTCTTAAATATTATTTCCCGTGCGAATATCTCTCTGCGCAGTTGAGTTATACGCCGGAAAAATTGAAGCTGTTTCTGTCTGACCTGAAATATGCAGGACTTACGCTCCTTCAACCCGATATCAATTCCGGTGTTCCGAACTTTGCTCCGATGCCGGGAAACAACAAGCAGATTCGTTTTGGCATCAAGGCTATAAAGGGTGTTTCTGCAGCAGCACAAATCATTTACGATTTGCGGGATACGAAAAAATCTAACCCTAACGCACATCATCTTGGCCCCTGTAAAGACTATAAAGATTTCATTGTTCGCTCTATTGTATATGGCGTAGATATGGGTGTATGTACCGCTCTGGTTCGTGCCGGTGCATTGGATTGCCTTATGCAGGACGGCGAGACACGCAGACAATTTGACGAAGCGCTTGCTCCTGCTTGCGAAAGCTGTAAAAAGGCAATGAAGTCTGCCATGAAAGAGGACGAAACTCTTGCGGGAGATAATCTTTATCGTCATCTTATGGATAGTTGGGGATTGCCGGATGAATGTATCCAGCAAAAAGAAGAATACGACATTGACACAAAACTCGGATACGAACTCGAACTGTTAGGGGCTTATGTCTCCGGCACACCTGTTCAGCCTTATTTGTCTGTCATCACAAAATCCGTAAACAGAGACAGAGCAATCGGTGAACTTACCCTTAACGACAGGGGTAGAACGGACATCGCAGGGCGTATCCGCGACTTCAAAATCATTTACAGGAAATCCGACCACGCTCCTATGGCAAAATTCATGCTGGATGACGAAACGGATTCCATTTCGTGTGTTGCCTTTACTGGAGCATATGCGACATTTGGTTATCTGCTGAAAGACGGTGCGGTTGTATCACTCAGCGGAACTCCCAAGTTCGAAACCAACGATGACGGTGATACCATTGTTCGCAAAGAATACCGTGTGAAGACCGTTAAAAATCTCCTTTCTGAATAAAAAAAGACCGTTCCTCTTTTCGAGGAACGGTCTTTGCTTTATGCGCTTCTATAAGTTACTGCGCCTGCGTGTCAGAGGGCTGCTGGGGCTGCTGCGGAGCAGTTTCCTGCACAGGAGCCTGATAGGTAGGCTGAGGATTTGCAGGCTGCTGAGGCTGCGCATTGGGGTTCTGGTAGCGCATATTGGGAGCCTGCTGAGGTTCCGCTGAGGGCTGAGTATAAGTGGTTTGAGTGCTCTTTTGTTCTGCTTTACGGTTATCGTATTTGACCTTCAACTGGTCATAAGAGTAACCGTCCTGCGGAATGCCGAGATACTGGTAGTTGCCCAAACCGAGAATCATGTTGAAGATGGGGCTGACGAGAACCAGACCAATCGTGAAACCAATACCCTGACCAAAAGCAACCGCTTTCTTGTACTGGGTGATGACGTTAATGACTACACCGGCAATGACGAGCAGTGTGCCGAGCAGCGGGATAAAGCCGAGCAGGCCCAGAACGAGCGGGACCAAAAAGAGCCAGCCGTTGCCCCAATAAATCTTGAACGCAATGTAAGATTTATAGAACGGAACGATAGATGCCCAACCCGGCTGATTGGCTTTCGTGAAGATTTTCCAGTTCGCGACGATGTTGATGACGAAGAATGCCAGAACGAGCAGCCAGATGGTACTAAAAATACCGAGAATGGCATTCAGAGCCGCAGTTTCTGCTGAATACATACATATTCCTCCTTCTTGTATGTAGGTGAAAAAATGCTGAAACCAAACAGTTTCAGCCCGTTTTGTGACTCAAGTATATTTACTTTGCAGCAAACAGCAAGAAAAATTGCGCAAAAAAAGAAGCTGCTCCCCACAAGCAGCTCCTTTCCCAAAACAATTTCGTTAGAAATAGTCTTGTATTTATAATAACAGCATTAACAGTATGCTGATTTATGCCATGAATGGCTCATAATGGTCTCTATACATAGACCTTGTATTTACGCCTCTCAAATAGGCTCAGTATACTGGCTCAGAACCAGCCAGTGCCATCGTCGTTATCCTGCTGAACCTCGACTTCACCGGGGCAAATCCAGTAAACCGTGTTTGACACGGTCTGGAGCAGGATGCCATCGACAATGCGCCTAGGCATCTTCGAAGTCTGCTTACTGCTAAGCGCCTCTTTGAATTCCGAGTAAGACATGTCGGGGATGACACCTTTGCATGGACGGACACGTCGGATTTTGCTTCCAGAAAAGCCCATCATAACGTGGTCGTTATCATCACCAATAATGGTTTTGATTTGCCCATCGCCGTCAATGCCGACAAAAGCATTGAAGAACATGACCTGATGACCGTCGCTGACACCTCCGACGATAACCTTTTCACCGTTGATTTCACAGTGCTTGGCGTTACGGTAAACCGCAACAGCCGAGCCGATGAAACCGGGTTTCATAAGGTCTTCGGGGGAGAAGGAGGACTGTGCGACGGACTTCCAATCCTTGACGTAAGCGCCAACAGCGTTTGCAGTGGAACGGAGACCGGTGTAGGGGACAAAAATGGAATTGGTAGACATAAAAATACCTCTTTCTTATTTTATTTAAAGATAGTTTTCTTATGTATCCTTAGCCAAATCACTTCGGCCAATCTCACCTATGGAAGGTGATTCAATACTCAAAAAACAAAAAAGCCGCAATCTCGGTAGAGATAGCGACTTAGTCGATTTGTATAACCAATTTAGACGTATGTGGGGTACGTCGAAACTTTTTATTTATGAGTATAATTTAATGATATTAACTTTGCAGCAATTAGCAAGTATTTTTAGAAAAAACAGCCGCCCCATTTCAGGAGCGGCTGAGATTATTTATCGAACGCTAATCGGGAAAACTGCGTAGAAGTTATGATAGCACTCGTAGTTATCCGGCTCAGCTTCACCGATACAATAAAGCGGTGCCTCATCAAAAGCGGTACAGTCATCTGCCGTGATGGGCTCGGTGTCACCATGGTCTACGCCATTCGCCTTATCCTCAGCAAACGCAGCATTAGCTGCCTTGATGGCATTATCCAAAGAGAAGAACGCCTTTTCCAGAATGGAAACAGAGTCGAACTCACTGATATTCTCGTTGGAGTAGTGGTTCATCACGACATAAGCTGCTTTTGCGGCCTTGTTCTTAGCCTCTTCGGCCTTTTCGTCAACTTCCGCATAACAGAACATGCGGTCTTCATCAGGATTGCGGCGATAATGCTCACAATCAGCACATTTGATATTCTTATTGCAGATATAACCCATATTATTTCTCCTCTCTTATGCGAAAAAAGTCCAATCATCATCAACATCGTCACAATGACTGTTGATGTAATCCAGATGTGCGAGCAAATCAGCGTAATACTTTTCCAATGCCGGGTCATAATCTGCATCAATACCGATGATGTACTCCATCATCTTGCGGTCAGCCATCTCGATACGACGGCGCTCAGAAACGGTCTTATAGGAACGACTGTTGCTTTTGCGCTTTGCAACGCAACGATTACGCCATTCCTCGCACTGAGCGTGCCCGTTGTAATAGCTTTTACCGAGCTTGGAAAGCATCTTGCCGTCAGCGATAAAACCGTATTTGTCACGAAGAACGCGGCTGCGGCGTTTCTTACTGCGGAACGCCTCTTTCCGGCGCTTGCTCCCGGCAGTCTTACGGCTCAGATACTGGTTTACGGCGATGTTGTAAGTATCCTCATAAATTTCAATGTTCATGTTATGCTCCTTCTCGGCAATCCTTGCAACGATTTTCTTCGTAGGTGAACAGCAGTCCGAACTCATAGATGACAGACCAGCAATATTCGCTGGGGTCAATCAAGCGGTAACCGTAAATGGGCCACCACGCATCGTCGTAGCCAATAGTATCATACACAGACACTTCCTTGCGCGAGACGGTCTTGATACCGGAGATATAAGCAATAAGCTTCAACTCTTTCAAAGAAAGCCCATCAAGCATTTCGTGGCCGTGAGCGTACGCCTCATCGACGTATTTGCTATTGCCACACCAATAGAAGAAATGCTGCGCCTTAAGAATGGCCTCAGTCAGTTCGTTGCGATAAGCAGCTTCTTCATCCGTAACATAATACGGGCGAGTAGTAGCTGCATCATCGATGCAGAGGATGTATTCCATCAGCTTACAGTTTGCTTCATCAATGGAACGCTGTGCGTTGCGGTTGATGGCAGGATGGACGAGCTTTTCGTTGCGCTGCTGCTTGTACTGGCAGTGCTTGGCGTGACGCTTTGCGCGAGAGAAGTCCTGCTTACGAGATTTGCTGGTATGAGATTTCTTGCGGGTCTTTGCGTTGCGCTCTGCGTCAACACACTCCAGAGCCTTGGAAATCATGTCGTTCAGGGAAATAATAGAGTTCATCATAATTTTTTCTCTCCTTTTTGATTGTTCATTGCAAACAAAATACCGCCACCTCTTATGAGATAGCGGTATATCGATTTTGAATTTTGCTTGTGCTTTTTATTTTTAGGATACCCTAAGTATATTTACTTTGCAGCAAAAATCAAATCACTTGTAGGACTGGGCAATTTTCTTTGCGAGATAGACCTGTCCTTTGGGCGTGATAAGGGTCTTGTGCGATGTGCGAGCACTGTTCCCGATATAGTACACGCTCTCGATGGTCTTAAACAGACCGAGCTGATTCTTATCGGCGTACTTCTGGTACGGCATATTGTTGCTGTCGAGATACTTCTGTTCGCGGAGCCATGCGAAGAGTCTATTGCGGCCGATGCTAATCTTGTTGTTGCTCAGATACTTTGCAAACTCGCCAATCTCAATGCAGTTGGTAGCTGCCGTGACGGCGTGATGGAAGTCTACGCTTTCCTTCTGAACACCAATGATTTTATCCTGACGCTTAACCGCTTCCAGAGATGTGACAAGCAGCTCTTTCGTCTTTTCGTCCGTGTTAGGGAGCCACTCATTCACAAAAACGACCGGGTCATTGACATAGCCGCCTGTTGCACGGATTGTCGGCAGCAACTCATCGAAAACCCACTTCTCGAACATTTCTGCGTCGGGTTTATGGGAACCGCAAATCAGACGGTACACGTTGCCCTCGGAGATAAACTTCATGATTCGTGGAACGCCATTGCAGTCAACATGGCTCGATGTGATGCCATCCTGACGGCAATGCAGGTTGAGCTCACGGGATACGTTTGCGTATCCCAATGCAGAGCAGATATCGTTGGCGCAGAAATAAAATTTATTATTGTCCTCGAAGATGCGCAGCTCGCCGAAAACTTCTGACAAAAAGACCTTCGGAATATGATGATACATACGTTAATCCTCCAAATCATGACCTAACAAAACGTTATGTCACCCCTGTTTTTTGACGATGATACGATACTAAACTTTTGAAAAACTTTGTAAAACACTACGGAGGAACCACATCCTTTCAATTATTTGAACAAACAAAAATACCGCCACCTCTTATGAGATAGCGGTATATCGATTTTGAATTTTGTTTGTTGCTTTTATTTTTTCGATGACTTCAGTATATTGACTTTGCAGCAAATAACAAGACGATTTTGGCGAATTATGGATGCAATGTATAGCAAACGCAGGAAAAAAAATACAAGACATAAACATGAATGGGATAGAACCAATAGAATAGTTGTTTGCATCCTCTTCCTTTCTTCCCGTTATAAAGGAAAAAGAAAACCACTGTGAAAACACTGAGCCACTGGCAATAGTTCAGGTCTGTAACAAGCTTACTCCATGTAAACGCAGGGTCGTTTGCAGACCACAACCATCCACGAAACAGGACCTGCATAGAAAGAGAAGCGATGATATAGGCAATACATTGTGATTTTCGATTATCTTTAAATATATAAAGGACGATACCAACAACAATGTATGGTAACCCGCCATCTGCCAGAGTGCCCCAATTTGGGAGAAAAGAATGATTAGCTAAAACAAAAAAATGATGAAGGCTGTTTATCGAAATAAGCATTTCGGCGATACAGCCATACCAAAACGGAAGAAATACAGCAATAATTCCTTTTGCTGTTTGTTCTTCTTTTACCCAGTCTATTCCCTGCCAGATGATACAAAGGATAACGAGGTTTAAAAGGATGCCGTTGATTGGATAAAAGCCATCTCTTCGAAGCAAAAGGCCATGATAAGACATCAGATGGTAGATAATGCCCATCCCGACTGCCATCATATAAACCCGTAGAAAATACTTTATTCGAGAACGAGTATGACTGAATCCTTCTACCATACAAAAAAGAAACAGGTATGCGGATAAACGCCCAATAACGAAGAAAACACCCGGCACTTTTCCGGTGAATTCAAAGAAATAATGAATATGGTCAATCAGCATGAAAAGCAATGCCAATAATTTGAGCTGTGT
>OBHX01002993.1_pt1 | contig 12495 bp, 8 predicted proteins | sample 1519331 | NCBI WGS metagenome assembly OBHX01 (sample SAMEA2602897, study PRJEB22501) | metagenome
GATTGGGAAAGGGGCTTGGAGGGGAAGAGGGGAGAACTTAGGGGGGGCCCTACCTTTTAAAAAAAAAATAATTTTCCGTCGGCGGAAGAACGACCTCTCTCATGACGCCGAGGTTCTTCGACCAGAAAATAAACACCCCGAGAGTGAGAAAGATCACCGCCACACCGAGAAATGGATTCAGCCTCACCACAAGGAGCGCCGCTGCCGAGAAAAAAGCGGTCAGCGCGTACATCACCAGCACCACCTGTTTCTGCGACAGGCCTGCTGCCAGAAGACGATGGTGGAGATGGTTCTTGTCCGGTGAAAAAATCGGCACCCCTGACTGCCTGCGCCGCACGATAGCAAGTACCGTATCGGTAATGGGCACGGCCAGCGCCACCAAAGGCACGATAAGAACGGCGGCAGCCGCCGTCTTCATAGATCCCATGACCGACACCGCGGCAATCACATACCCAAGGAACATGGATCCCGTATCGCCCCTGAAAATTTTAGCCGGATTGAAATTATACTGCAGAAAGCCGAGACACGCGCCTGTCATGGCCACCATAGCAGCAGCCGATACCCACTGCCCCATCTGGAATGCGAGAAGAGCAATGGCAATAGACGCTATCGTGGCAATCCCCGCAGCAAGCCCGTCAAGGCCGTCAATAAGATTGACCGTATTGATAAATCCGATGATCCAGAAAATAGTAAGCGGTATGGAAATAAAGAGAGGAAATTCAATAATCCCCACATAGGGAAGATTGATCCAATCAATATTCACATCAAAGAATATCACAAGCACGGCGGCGGATAAGATCTGCCCGAGAAGTTTCACCTTGGCGGGAAGAGACACGATATCATCTGCAATCCCCACAAAAACAAGACAGGTCGCGCCGATCATAATCCCTGTCATTTCATAAGTAAAGCCCACCGTAAGGATGACGGATACCATAAACCCCGCGTATATGGCAAGACCGCCCAAACGGGGCACCAGTCCGTGATGCACCTTCCGTGCGTCCGGCTTATCCACGGCGCCGATCTGCACCGCGAAATTTTTTACGGCCGGCGTGAGAATAAACGTCACGGCAAGCGCGGCAAGGAACGTGAACGCGTAAGCGAACAACGAACCACCTCCCCTTTCTATGTATATGGTTATTTTAGCACAACTGATGAAATATTGTTGCCCGCCTGCGGCCTCGAAATAAAGAGGAGCCCAAAAGAAGCGGGAACCACAAAAGAAAGGCACACGAAACGGATCACAGCATTTCCGGATTCCGCGCAGCAAAAAACCTCACGGCTGTTTGATCGAAATCATTCCGCCATGAGGCTTTTCATTTTTACTGTTTCGCGCGAATCACGACGCAGCGGTACGGCGCTTCTCCGTCGCTTTCTGTAGACACCGCGCCGTCATTCTGGAGCGCCAGGTGGATCATGCGGCGGTCGCCCGCCGACATCGGTTCAAGGCGGATTTCTTCCCCTGTACGCTTTGCTTTATCCGCCAGGCGGTGCGCCAGCGATTCCAGGGTCTGTCTGCGGCGCTGCCGATAGTCCTCCACATCAAGAAGCACGAAGTAATGGTGGCGGAAATTTTTATTTGCCGCCAGATTTGTCAGGTACTGGAGCGCGTCCAGCGTCTGACCGTGCTTTCCGATAAGGATGCCCAGACCCTCGCCGTGAAGGTTGAAAAGAATGCGTTCTTCACTCACCATCTTCTCAAGCTGCACATCCATCTTCATTCCTTTGAAAACGCCCGTCAGGAAACGTTTCGCTTCTTCAGCAGCTTCTTCCTGCTCTTCCGCGGAAAACGGAGTTTCCTCACGGCCGCGTTTTTCCTTCTTCACCGTAAGAACTTCTTCCGTATCACCGCCGCCCATGACGTTTTCCCCCGGCTCCTCCGCAGCGGAAACGGTTTCTTCCTCTCCGTCTGCAGCCCCGGCAACAGCCGAAGTCATGTCCCCGGCAGTCTCCGCAGCATCTTCCGTTTCTGATCCTGCCGCGCCGACCTCGACAACGGCGTCTTTCTTGTTAAACAAACCGAAAAGTCCGCTTGAGGGCTGTTCAATGACACGGATCACTGCTTCTGCACGGGAAAGCCCCAGCTTCTTCAATCCTTCTTCCACTGCTTCGTCAACGGTTTTTGCGGTAATTCTGACAGTTTTCATAGTTATTCCTCCGCTTTCCCGGAACTATCCCCGGCCTCTGCCGTCTTTTCAGCAGAAGCCGTTTTTTCTTTTTCATCACCGGCCTTCGGTGCTTCATCGGCTGCCGGTTTCTTTGCTACCTTTTTAATAATTTTTCTGCGGATAATCTTTTTCCTCTTTGTCTTAGCCACAGCCTCTTCATCGGTATGGACAGTGACTACGCCTTTTTTCGAAGGCCCGTTTATCATTTCCTTTCCCTTTTCCCCGCGAAACATGATAAGCTGCTGGAAAAACTGGTAAACATTGCTCACCACCCAGTAAATCACCAAACCGCTCGGAAAATGAAGAGACATCCAGCCGATCATAAGAGGCATCATGAAAAGCATCGTCTTTTGGTTGCCCGGCGCATCTTTCGGTGTCGTCTGCCAGGAAACAAGGAACGTGGACGCGGCGGAAAGAACAGGCAGGATGTACGTGCCGTCTTCCGCTGCCAGACTTTCAATCCAGAGGAAACCCGCATGGAGAGGGTCATAGTTGAATCCCTGTATCGCATAGTACATCGCGATAAGGAAAGGCATCTGTATGAGCAGGGGCAGGCATCCCGCCATGGGGGACGCATTATGCTCTTTGTACAGACGCCCCATTTCCTGCCGCATCATGGCAGGGTCATTTCTGTACTTCTTCTGGATTTTCTGGATCTCCGGCTGTATTGCCTGCATCGCTTTCATGGAACGGATCTGTTTCACCGCGAGGGGAAGCAGCAGCGTCTTGATGAGTATCGTCAAAACGACGATAGCGATGACGTAATTGGGAAATCCGAGACCGGAAGTAAATTCATAACAAATCTGCAGGCCGATGCGCATCAGATCGGCAATCATGCCTACAATAGCCGAGAGTACGGGAATCTGGAACTCAGATCCGCCTCCGCCAAAGCCAAGATTCATAATTTCTCCTTATACGGCCTCTATTTCAGCCGCCTAAATGTTCCCGCTTTCTGAATTTCAAAAGCAGGATGAGACAGGAATGCAGAAACTCTGCTAAATTCATGGCGTGACAGGATAACAAAACGCGAAAGATGAAAAAAGCGGCGCCTCATCAAAAGCGCCGTACATTGCCTGTCGGAAAAGCTTTATGGAACAGGGTCATAACCGCCCTTATGGAAAGGATGGCACTTCAAGATCCGCTTTAACGCGAGCCATCCGCCTTTCAGCGCGCCGTATTTCTCCCCCGCTTCCAGCGCGTAAGTGCTGCAGGTGGGAGTGAAACGGCAGCATGGCGGTTTCAGGGGAGAAACATATTTCCTGTAAAATCGAATAAAAACGATCAGCGCCGTCTTCATCATGCCCCCTCCAGCATGCCCGCTTTACGCCACAGCGCAAGCAAAGCCTTTTCCGCCTCGCTATACGTCGCTGTCGTCAGAAAAGCGGCGGCAAGCAATATGGCTTCATAATGGGAAGAAAGTTCATGACGATGGAGGCGATAAACCTCTTTCATCAGGCGCCTTGCCCGGTTGCGCGCCACGGCATTGCCGATGCGCTTCGTCGTCACAAACCCGATCCGGACAGGTTCCCGTTTCGTCCTGACCACGTACATAAGTCCCGCGCGGTTGCTGAAACGCCGGCCGGCCGAGTATATACGCCGGTAATCCCTGTTTTGCCGGATACGGAAATCACGGTGAAGCGGGTACTTCTTCTCCTGCTTCGATTCTGACTCAGGCACTTAATACCTTTCTGCCCTTGGCTCTTCTTCTTTTCAGAACAATACGGCCAGCTTTCGTCTTCATACGGGCGCGGAATCCGTGGGTATGTTTTCTCCAGTGGTTATTAGGCTGGAATGTCATTTTTGCCATCAGTGAACACCTCCTTACTGCGTCCTGTGTATTCACACACCATAACATGCTAATTATAGCTAAACGGCCATCAGATGTCAAACGAAAACACTTCACACACACTCCGTTTTTCACGAAGAAATCAGTACCGCATTATGACGCCTTATCGTTCCCCTCATTATGACACTCTCTCCTTCAATCGTCATTCTGAACGGTGGCAAAAATGCCTTGTGGGAAAAACGGGAAACAGGATGGTGACACGGAGTGAAGAATCTATTACCTCACTTTCCCCTCTTGATTCCTGATAAAGAAAAAAGGAAACGGTCTCCCGTCTCCCTTATTTCCCTTCCGCATCACCTATTGCAGTGCGGACCTCTGCAAGTTTCCCGGTCATCACCGTTTCTCTCCGTAACACCGCAGACTCCCCGCTCACCGTTTTCTCCGATGGGACAGAGCTGTACATTTTCATCCTGCGGCGGATTATCTCCGCCATCATACGCGGCAAAACCGCCAACTACCCCGCCTGCAATCAGTGCCGCGGCAAGTATTGTTTTCTTCCACATAAGAGCACCTTCTTTCAAAGCTGAAGCTTATTCATATATTTATATATATCTATTATAACACACCCTGTATAGTGCCTTATTGACAGGGAACGGCAAAACGCCATCCGAAGCGAATGTGAAGGATCTGCACCCGCGATGAGGAAGACCATAAGAAGATAAAAGCTATCAGCTGTGAGCAGTCAGCTGCAAGCTGTTAGCTGTGAGTTAAAAGCCGAAGCAGATGATTTCCATTAGGTGTCATACGAAATATCAGCAAAGGATTTGCTGTTGTAGTAAGGGAAACGTTAAGCGTCATCCGAAGCGAACGTGAAGGATCTGTTGCCGTAGTGAGGAAGCCGGTAAAGTGTCATTCGGAGTAATAGATTCTTCACTCTGTGCCACTATCCCGTTTCCCGTTTTTCCCTCAAGGCTTTCTTGACTCCGTTCAGAATGACAGCGGACGGCAAGGCGTCATCCTGAGCGCCAGCGAAGAATCTATGCCTGTGGTGAGGAAGACGGTAAGGCGTCATCAGCGCAATAGATTCTTCACTCTGTGCCACTGTCCCGTTTCCCGTCTTTCCCACAAAGCATTCTTACCACCGTTCTGAATGACGATTTGGGGAAAACACGTCATAATGAAGGAAACGTTAATCGTCATCATAAGCGGACGTGAAGGATCTGCACCCATGGTAGAGAAGACCATAAGACGTCATCCTGTACGGCAGCGAAGGATCTATACCCGTGGTGAGGAAGCCGGTAAGGCGTCATCCGAAGCGAATGTGAAGGATCTATGACCGTCCGCTTATCCCCCACCCACATAAAAATACGGTACCCACCACATTTGACGGATACCGTACTTTCTGTTTCTTATACTATTTCCTTACACCTGTTTTGTTTACCATTCCGGGTTACGCTTCCGGTGAAATATGGGAACCATACACATCACGGTAGTCCCCCTTTTCTTTATTGCTTTCATTATTGACACGGACGCGTTCCACCTTATGCCGGTCATTATCCTTGCCGGAAATACGGTCGACACGGGTGCGATCCAGATCCTTTATCCGATTGATTTCAGGATCGAATTCACTGATGGCCTTTGCCATGTCGCTGTCAATGGGTGCGCCGTTCTGCAGGGCACGGTAAATAATGGCCGCAAATTCATAGCGGGTCATGGAACGGTCACCCTTGAACTCTCCATCCGGATACCCTTCCAAAAGACCTCTGTCTGCCAATGATTTCACATAAGAATATGCCCAGTGATCTTTAGGAACATCGGGGAAATTAACATCCTTCATTACCGATGCTCCCGACTGCATGGCTCCGCGCATGGCTTTAATCTCAGCACTCTGCGCCTTGACAATCGCTTTCAAGTCCTCCACTTCCTTGGCCAAAGCCACCCGTGATGTGGATACATGGTTGCCCTGTCCCAGCTTCACGCTGACTCCGGCATTTACCATGTTTTCTCCTCCCCCGAAGGAGCCTCCCACGCTGAACATGGTGTCTTCATTAGGACGGTAGAATGCGCCTACCGATACTGCATGGGCGTCTTTGTAGTTGCCGTAGCCGGCTGCCACATCCCACTTGTCATCCGGGTCGAAGTCCAGCGGGTGGAGGGCTGCCAATGCTGCCGCTCCTGCTCCTACTCTGTCCATCCGGTCTCCCAGTTCATTGACGGCTCCTCCTATGTTGTTGATTGTCTGGTTTGTTTTCCACAGCTGCCCCCCGTTGACGGCGTCAGTGCTGTTTGCGCTGATGTCTCCGGCTGCTACGTTGGTGATTTTCTTGTTCCCTGCGTTGATGCCGCTGTTGTCGATTTTCACGTCTCCCACGGTCAGGGTGTTGGTGGTCACACTGTTCAATCCTTTCAGGTCTTTGGCCATGCGGACTTTCAGGTTGTTATTGCCGTCGGATACGACGCCGAGGTTGTCTTCTGTGGTCAGTTTGTTTTCGTCTGTAATGCCTCCGACGACGTTCACCTGTTCGTTCAGTTTCTTCTTGATGACGTTTCCTGTATCGCCGCCGTATTTCATGCCGTCATTTAGGGTAGCCACTTCTTCTTTGGTTCCGTCGGGTTTTTCGTATACGATACGGGTCGTGGTCGTCCCCGGCGCGCCGTCTACTCCGGGTTTGCCGTCACGGGTAACGGAGATGTTTGTTGTTACGCCGTCTTTTCCGTTGATGCCGATTTTTCCGTCTTTGCCGTTTTTACCTGTAGCAACGATGGTTTCGGTTTTCAGGTTCTTGTCCATTTTGACGGTGAGGTTTCCGTTCGCATCGGCAAAGGTTTTGATGTTTTCACCGGAGTATTCGGAGGCGGCTTTTGTCCCTTCTCCTTTGATGGTGACTTTGTCTCCCAGGTTCCGGTGGAATTCTCCGTCGTTGCCGGCAAAGTCCATGCCTTTTTTCGTCAGTTCTTCAGATGTATTGGTAATCTTTTGGTCTACGGCTTTGAGCTGGTCTTCTGTGGCGGCCTGTCCGCTGGTGATGTTGTTCGGATCCCAGGTTTTGTTGGTCAGTCCGTTGACGGTTCCGTCTTTCCCATTGATTTTCACTTTTCCGGCATCGATGTTTCCTGTCGTGCCGTCAATGGTGACTTTGTCTCCGGCTTTGATGATGCCGGTTGTTCCGTCGATGGATACCTGTTTGGACGGATCGGTTCCCAGTGTGACTTTGTCGCCGAGTCCGACAGTATATTCTTTGCCGCCTGTTCCATTGGTTCCTTCGGTGACGGTTATATTGCTGTCTTTGGCTTTGACGGTCGTATGCTGGCCTGCCAGTGTCTTTACGTCATGCAGCTGGCTGCCGTTGACGGCATCGGTGCTGTTTGCGCTGACGTCTCCGGCTGCTACGTTGGTGATTTTGTTGCCGCCGTTGTCAAGGCCGTTCTTGGTGAGGGATACGGTGTTTCCGGCTGCACCGTTGCTGATGGTTATTCCGTTATTGTTGATGAATGTATCGCCGGCGGTTATGCTTTCGAGGCCTTTCAGGGCTTTGGCAAGACGGACTTTCAGGTTGTTGCTGCCATCGGATACGACGCCGAGGTTGTCTTCTGTGGTCAGTTTGTTTTCGTCTGTAATGCCTCCGACGACGTTCACCTGTTCGTTCAGTTTCTTCTTGATGACGTTTCCTGTATCGCCGCCGTATTTCATGCCGTCATTTAGGGTAGCCACTTCTTCTTTGGTTCCGTCGGGTTTTTCGTATACGATACGGGTCGTGGTCGTCCCCGGCGCGCCGTCTACTCCGGGTTTGCCGTCACGGGTAACGGAGATGTTTGTTGTTACGCCGTCTTTTCCGTTGATGCCGATTTTTCCGTCTTTGCCGTTTTCACCTGTAGCGACGATGGTTTCGACTTTCAGGTTTTTATTCATCTTCACGTCGATTGTCGTATTTCCGGCAGGGTCCTGCGTGATAAAGGTTTTAAGGTTTTCTCCGCTGTATTCCGTATCGGCCGCGGTACCTTCTCCTTTCACGGTTATCTTGGAGCCCAGTTTATTGGTTTTTGTGCCGCCTGCATTGGCATCGAACTGCAGGCCTTTGGCGATTACATCATCCAATTTGGATTTGGACGCGATGTCCTTTAATTTTACGGTTTCTTTCTGCCCTGCATGGTTTTTATCTTCTACGGTCAGATCAATATTTCCGTTGGTATCGACTGTATAAGACCCATCCGCACTGGATGCGTTTTGTACCAGCCGATAATCGGTGGCCGCTGCACTTTGATTATTGATGGCTTCGGTAACCGTCTTCAACTGGTCTTCTGTTGCGGCACGCCCGCTGACGGCCGTCGGGTTCGTTACATTCCAGGTCTTATTATCTAAACCTGTTACATAATTACCGGTAGTACCGCCGGATGTCTGGCTGCCCATGGTCACACCGCCGGCTTTCACCGTATCCGCAGCGGTTACTGTCTTCACATGAATGTCTTCGTTGAGTTTTACGCCGATTTTCGTATCTTCACCGGTTTGGGTGATTTCTGTCGTAATGTTGTTATCGCCGTTAACGGTGACTTTAGAGCCTAATTTGTTCGTTTTTTCGCTGTTATTATCCGCGTCGAAACGAAGGCCTTTATTGATCACTTCATTTTTAGCGTCATGTAATTGTCCGCCGTTCACCGCGTCTTTGGATCCGGCTGCCACCTGACCGTCAGCCACATTGGTTACTTTTTGGTTATTCGCATTGATGCCGTTATTGGTTACATAGGTCTTTCCGCCTACGGTCAGCCCATTATTATTGATGACCGTATTGCCCGTTGTGACGCTGTCCACTTTCACGTCTTTCGCCAGTTTGATATTCAGCGTATCTGTCCCATTGGATACCACGCCGATATTTCCATCCGTCAGCTTAGATGTATCTGTCACACCGCCGATGATATTCGTCTGTTCACCTAATTTTCGGGTAAACTTATTGGCCGCGGCTGCCGCAGCTTTCACATCGCCCGCATAGGCCACGCCTTTATCTATTTCCGAGGTCACCGCATAGAGCTGGCTGCCATTGATGGCATCGGTAGAAGTCGCGGAAATACGGCCGGCCGCCACATTGGTAATTGTCCGTTCTGCGCCTGCCTTGCCTACACTTACTGTGGAAGCCGGATTTACTCCTGCGAAATTATGTGCTACGCCATTGATTGTTGCGGAGGGTGTCGCTACAGCAGCTGCTGTTTCTGAACCATTGCCGATAGCCACGGCATTTTCATTGGCCACTTTTGTATTATTGCCAAGAGCAACGCCATTCTTCCCTGTCACGGATGCACTGCTCCCCAGAACCATAGCCCCATCAGCAGAAGCTGTGGAATTATTCCCTACCACATAGGCATTATCCGTTGTGACGGTATTCTTATAACCGAAAGCACCTGCCGTACTTCCTTTGACCGTACCGGCAGTAACCTTCTTAATTTTATCGCCATTGGCTTCTGTCGTTTCCGTAATGGTGGCGGAACCAATCGTATTGCCGCCACCGATCGCATAGGAATTATTCCCATAGACTTTGTTATCCGTACCGACAGCCGAAGAAGCTGCACCAGACGTGGTGCCGTCCGTCATGTCAAAGCCCACCGTATTCGCATCGCCGACAGCTGTAGATTTATTTCCGTAAGTCTCCGCCCGACTGCCGAGTGCCAGAGACTTATCGCCCCAGCTCCGCGCCATGACGCCGATACCGGTGCTGGCAATCCCCTTCGTCAGTGTATTGACGCCAATCGCCGTCGAACCTGTACCATAAGACTGAGTCATCATACCGATGGCCATACTGGCATTCCCTATAGAAGCAGTATTCACATAATTCTTACTGTCATTGATAGCTGCACTTCCCAATGTCGTCCCGGGATATAATACAGCCAGTTCCCGGTTAAAGTTTTTCTGCACACCGGTGGTCGCCATGTCCGGAATGGCAGCCGTTAGAACAGGTTTTGCCTTATCAATATCATCCCCGCCGATGGCAATGGAAGAATGCCCGATAGATCTTGAGTCAGCGCCTATGGATGTGGATTGGGTACCATAAACTTTAGCCCGGCTGCCGATGGCTACGCCCTGTGAATACTCCGACTTATCCGCCGGATTAGTTACATCTTTTCTGAGCAGGCAGGCTTCCGCTCCGGCGCCGAGAACCACATCGCCCCGGGAGCCGTAGGAAGCGGCCTCCGCTCCCATGACAACCGCGCCATTACCGCCTTGGGGATGATTATGATACTGGGAAACCGTGCTCTTCGCCTGGCGGCCAATGACGATATCCCCGTTTTCCGTCGCTGTTGCATTATTCCCGATGGCGATGGTGCTCGCAGTAAACTGCTCACTGACCCGCTTCTGACCTAAAGCCTGGGCTCCCCGTCCTATGGCAACACTGTTTTCAGCAGTCGCTCCTGACTTTGCCTGCAACCCTGCCACAAAAGAATTCGTTCCATCAGCCTCTGTCAAGGTTCCGATAGCGGTAGCATGGCCTGCCGTCGCCTTAGCACTGTCACCTACCGCCACGCTGTCACCGCCGGTAGCGGAAGCACCCGGACCATACTGTGTATTCGCTTCCGCCACCCCCGGCAGCAGGCATCCTGTAAGAGCAAGGGCGCACAGAAACGCGCGGATGGGCAGGCTCTCCTTTTCAGAAGCTGCTCCTCCATTTTTCCCGCAGCGGCCGGCAACTTCCGAAACCACCACATAGCAGTGTTTCACCCGGCTCCAAATGACTTTGTAAATCTGATTCATAATTTTCCCCCCTTATACTTTATCTTTAAAATTATTAATAAATCAAAGAATAATCACTTTTATCAAAACAACCGGCTTCTATTTTATCTGCAATGAATTATTTACCGGCTGCGATATGCGAACCGTATATGTCGCGGTAATCACCCTTTTCTTTATTGCCTTCATTGTTGACACGGACGCGTTCTACTTTATTCCTGTCATTATCTTCGCCGGAAATGCGGTCTACCCGGAAACGATAAGCTTCTCTTACCTTTTCCATCTCAGGACCAAATTCTTCCATAGCTTTACCCATATTTCCATCAACAGGCGCCCCATTCTGCAGTGCGCGGTAAATAATGGCCGCAAATTCATAGCGGGTCATAGAACGATCCCCTTTGAACTCTCCATCCGGATAGCCTTCCAAAAGACCTCTGTCTGCCAATGATTTTACATAAGAATATGCCCAATGGTCTTTCGGCACATCGGGGAACTCTACATTCCTTACAGGCTGTCCCGCCATCTGTCCGATGATCTGCCGGAACTGTTCATTTTGTGCTTCCAGACGGGTAACCGCATCTTTCAGGTCGACGATTTCTTTTGCCATAGCTACTTTGGATGTAGACACATGGTTGCCCTGTCCCAGCTTTACGCTGACTCCGGCATTCACCATGTTTTCTCCTCCGCCGAAAGAGCCTCCCACGCTGAACATGGTATCTTCATTGGGGCGGTAGAATGCGCCTACCGATACTGCATGGGCGTCTTTGTAGTTGCCGTAGCCGGCTGCCACATCCCACTTGTCATCCGGGTCGAAGTCCAGCGGGTGGAGGGCTGCCAATGCTGCCGCTCCCGCTCCTGCACGATTCACACGGGTTCCCAATTCGCCTACTTTATTGGTTACATTTTTGATATCCTGCGTGGAAGCGATGCCGGAAACGGAATAAGTGCTGCCGTCATTACGAGTGAAGTTCAAGGTATTCCCGTCAAGTGCTGCGGATGATGTATAACGATCCTTCAGGCCGGTGATGGTCGCTGTCGTTCCGTTATTATTTATCAAGGTAGCACTGCCTGTACCATTCGCAGCATAGGTAGCCGTGCCGCCGGTTACTACTGTGTCTTTGGCATTGACGGTATATGTCGTCGTATTCCCGGTTTTCTTGGATGTTACGGTTACATTGTCTCCCGCTTCTACCTTTGTCTTTTCAATTCCCAGACTGCTTGTATCGACGGACAGGTTATATCCGACCTTCTTGCCGTTTTCCACTTTATCCGTAATCTTTACTGTCCCGTCCGTAGATTCCATCTTGGGTCCGCTGACAGTGTATTCTTTCCCGCCGTCGGCATTGGTGCCTTCCGTTACGGTTGCGTAATCTCCCGCTTTCACGGTGGTATGTTTCTTTTCCGCCGCTTCTGCCTTGGCTTCCACTTTCTTCAGCTGTGCCACATTGACGGCATCGGTATCTGCCGCACCGGCCGCTACACCGGTGATCTGGCGGGTGATACCTTTGGACGCATCGCCTACAGAAACAGCCGCTTCTGTGGCCTTCCATGTGGAAGACGTATCTGTGGATGTCGCCTTGGTGGACGGATCATAACCCGCAACTCCCTTATCCACGGATGCCACGGAACCGCTGCCGAGGGCTACGCCGCCCGCTTTCTGCACGTTTGCGTTATGTCCGATGGACACGGCATTCTCTACACTTGTCGTAATTACACTGTTCCCGGAACCGAGGATAACACTGCCGTTTGCCCCGGCAAGCTTGCGCTTATTGCCCAGCACGAGGGCGTCATCCGTATTCTCTATTTCATTTTCAGAACCAATGACAGATACG
>OBHX01003005.1_pt1 | contig 12464 bp, 10 predicted proteins | sample 1519331 | NCBI WGS metagenome assembly OBHX01 (sample SAMEA2602897, study PRJEB22501) | metagenome
GCAGCATCTTGTTCATGTAGCCCAGGATGGTTTCGTCGTGCATGCAGTCACGCACGATATCGTAGCCGCCCAGGTAAGCGCCCAGGACAAAGCCGGTGTGGGCACCGTTCAGGATGCGGACCTTGCGCTTCTTGTAGGGACTCATGTCGGGGGTCACGAAAACGTGATCCTCAAGACCGGCTTTGCGGAAAGGCAGGATGTCGTTCAGCTTGGTGTCGCCCTCGATGACCCAGACGCCAAAGACCTCGCCGACGTCCAGCAGGGGGTCAGCGTAGCCGTGCTTTTCTTCCAGCTCGGCAACTTCCTTCGGGTCACGGATGCGGCCCGGAACGATGCGGTCAACCAGAGAACCGCAGAAGGTGCAGTCCTCGTTGACGTACTTCTTGAAGCCGTCCTCCAGGCCCCACTGCTCGATGTACTGGTTGACGCACTTGAGCAGCTCCTTGCCGTTGTTGTCAATCAGCTCACAGGCCAGCATGAGGATACCCTTTTTGCCGGCCTTATAGCGGTGGTACAGCACCTGGGTCAGCTTGCCGGGGAAGCTGGATGCGGGCTCGTCCTCCAGCTTGCAGGCGGGGTCGTAGGCGATGCCGGCCTCCGTGGTGTTGGAAACGATGATTTCCAGATCGTCGCTGGCGGCGACTTCCATCATCTGGTCGAAGCCTTCCTTCTCATACGGGTTCAGGCAACGGGAGACACTGGAGATAACGCGTTTGTCATCGACCTTCTGGCCGTTTTCACTGCCGCGCAGGTACAGGGTGTACAGGCCCTCCTGCTCGTTGATCATCTTGGAAAGGCCCGGGGCGATGGGCTGGACCAGAACGCACTTGCCGTTCCAATCGGCCTTCTCGTTGGCCAGATCGAACCAATAATCGACAAATGCGCGCAAGAAGTTACCTTCGCCGAACTGCAGTACTTTCTCGGGTGCATTCTTCAGAATGTAGCCGTTGTAGCCGGATTTTGCAAGAACTTCATAATTCAAGGTTTCCATAAACGCTTCTCCTTACTTAGATAACAATTCTGGTGCGCGGCAGTGGGGGCCGCAGCACGCCTTGTTACCTACATTGTATTTTTTTTGGCCTGGTTCGTCAAGTTTCATTCTGTAATCAGCGCACATATTTTGCGCAATTTTCTGGCCTTTTTTGGGATTCCACATCTTGCACAACAAGCCACCGCATTTTTTGGCTATAATTTCGATTAACGAGCAATTTTCGCAACTTGCTAAAGCATTTTTTATTATGTATAATAGTAGCAGAAGTAGCAGAGTATGTGGTTTTGGGCCGAAAAAGATGCGCAAAGTATGTGCTATCCGGCCCGGTGCCCACTCCCCCGCTATCATCCTTATAATGAATATAATGAAGGAGTGTCTGTACATGAAAGCGTTTATGGATAAGGACTTTTTGCTGGAGACCCCCACCGCGCAGCACCTGTACCATGATTATTCGGCCAAGCTGCCCATCATCGACTATCACTGCCATATTCCCCCGCAGGAAATTTATGAGAACCGCCGTTTTGAGAATATTGCGCAGGTCTGGCTGGGCGGCCATCAGGTCCTGGCCGACGGCAGCGACTACTACTTCGGTGACCACTACAAGTGGCGCGTGATGCGTTCCAACGGCGTGCCCGAGGAGTATATCACCGGCGACAAGCCCGACCGCGAGCGCTTCCAGAAGTTTGCCGAGAGCCTGGAAATGGCCATCGGCAACCCGATGTATACCTGGTGCCACCTCGAGCTGAAGAAGTACTTCGGCTATGAGGGCGTGCTGAACGGCGAGACCGCCGAGGAGGTCTGGAACCTCTGCAACGACAAGCTGCAGCATGACCCGAAGCTGACCGTCCGCGGCCTGATCGAGCAGAGCAACGTCGCCATGGTCGGCACCACCGACGACCCCATTGACTCCCTCGAGTGGCACAAGAAGATCAAGGAGGACCCCTCCATCAAGGTTGTCGTCGCTCCTTCCTTCCGCCCCGACAAGGCCCTGAACATCCGCAAGGAGGGCTTCGCCGACTACATTCACAAGATGGAAGAGGTCGTGGGCCGCAAGTTTGCCTGCGCCGACTGCGTTGTCAGCGCCCTGGAAGAGCGCCTGGAATTCTTCGTCGAGATGGGCTGCCGCGCTTCTGACCACGGCCTGGACTATGTCCCCTACGTTGACACCGATGCCGAGAAGGCGACCGCCGCGTTCAAGAAGGCTATGGCCGGCGAGACGCTGACCCAGGAGGAGGGCGACGCCTACACCACCTACCTGCTGCTGAAGCTGGGCGCTGCGTACAAGAAACACAACGTTGCTATGCAGATTCATTACAGCTGCCTGCGCAACGTTAACGACAAGATGTACCGCAAGCTCGGCCCCGACACCGGCTTTGACATGATTGCCGTGACCGATTGCAGCGCCACCGTCAGCAGCCTGCTGAGTGCACTGACCAAGGCTGATGCCTGCCCGAAGGTCATCCTGTACAGCCTGAACCCCGCCGACTTTGATATGCTGGGCACCATCCTGGGCGCGTTCCAGGACGACGAGATCCCCGGCAAGATCCAGTTGGGCTCCGCCTGGTGGTTCTGCGACACTGACGACGGCATGTACCAGCAGATGAAGACCCTGGCCCGCCTGGGTCTGCTGGGCAACTTCATCGGCATGCTGACCGACAGCCGCAGCTTCCTGAGCTACACCCGCCACGAGCTGTTCCGCCGCCTGATGTGCAACCTGATCGGCAACTGGGTCGAGAACGGCCAGTACCCCAACGACGAGAAGGCTTTGAAGAAGATCGTTGAGGGTATCAGCTATTATAATGCCAAGCGGTATTTTAATCTGTGATATTCCTTGACTGAGATAGTGCAATTATAAACAGCACCGCCCCATCTGCTGATACGGCAGATGGGGCGGTGTTTTCTTTTAAAAGCAAGGCAGAGTTGCAGGGGCGGCATATGTGCTGCCCGCGGCTTTCCCGCAAGCAGTCGGAGCCTTACACACGCGGGTCGGGCATACTCGACCCCTACATGGCAGCACTTAGAGGTCGGTCTCGCTAGTTTCGGAAGTCTCCGGGGAAATCTCCGGCACTTCCGGCATGGTGCGCAGCTGCTCCAGCGTAATGCCGTCCACATATTTGTTGATCAAATCATTCAGCCCGGACCAGAAATCCAGCGTGTGGCATTGGCCGCGGTGGGGGCAATCCACCGAGGAAGCCAGACACGGAATGGCCGTCAGCTCCCCTTCTACGGCGCGCAGAATCTCGCCGGAGGTGATTTCCGCCGCCGAACGGGCCAGGCGGTAGCCGCCCTGGGCACCGCGCACGCTGGATACCAGCCCCGCCTTTGCCAGCGGGGTGACGATCTGCTCCAAATATTTTAAGCTGATGCGCTGCTTGTCGCTGATTTCCTTTAACGGGATCAGATCATTGGGGCGGTTGGCAAGCTCCACCATCAGGCGCAAAGCGTAACGGTCACGGGTCGAGAATTTCATGTTCAGTCTCCCTTTTCCTGAGATTGTACTACTAATCATAGCATAATTATAGGAATTTTGCAAGCATTCAACCTATCTGTCTGGTAGGATATATGCAAAATGCCGAAATGTGCGATTTTATGCAAAAGGGTGTTGACAGAATGTGTTCACTGGCGTATACTGTGAGCCATGGAAAGCAAATCACCGCTGACCAAACAACGAGAGAAAGGGGTACAAGACTATGAACGCAGCCTATTCCGGCATGATGATGTGCATGTGCATGATGCGTAAGCGTCCTGTGCCAGCTTTCTTGCGCGCAAATTTCAGCGCATAAAGAAAACTTGCAGCGGGATGCCGGAGAAAACCGACATCCCGCTTTTGTTTGGAAAGGAAGTTTGTGACTATGGAAAGAGGTTCCATCTACAAGCAGCCCGGTGTGCGAATGTGACGTTTGAGGGAACAACACATTCACAAAACAATACACCTGACAATAAAAAGGAGATTACTACCATGAAAAAACTGATTTCTGCAACACTCGCCGCTACCCTGGCCCTGAGCCTGGCCGCCTGCGGCTCCACCGCTTCCACCACCGAGACCGCTTCTTCCGAGGCTGCCTCCACCGAGAGCACCGCAGCTTCTTCTGAGGCTGCCGAGTCCACCAGCGACCTGGCCGGCACGACCCTGAAGGTCGCCGCCTCCCCCACGCCCCATGCCGAGATCCTGAATGTGGCCAAGGAGATTCTGGCGGAGCAGGGCATCGACCTTGAGGTCGTTGAGTTCAGCGATTACGTCCAGCCCAACCTTGTGACCGAGAACGGCGAGGTTGACGCTAACTACTTCCAGCACACCCCCTACCTCGACAGCTTCAACGAGGAGAACGGCACCCATCTCGTCAGCGTCGGCGCTGTCCACTATGAGCCGTTCGGCATCTACCCGGGCAAGAGCAGCGACCTCGCCAACATCGCTGACGGCGCAACGATCGCCGTGCCCAACGACACCACCAACGAGGCCCGCGCCCTGCAGCTGCTGGCTGCTCAGGGTTTGATCACCGTGCGTGACGGCGCCGGTCTGACCGCCACCGTCAACGACATCACCGAGAACCCCCATAACGTGAAGATCGAGGAAATCGAGGCTGCCCAGCTGCCCCGCACCGTGCAGGACGTTGACTTTGCCGTCATCAACGGCAACTACGCAATAGAGGCTGGCTTCTCCGTCGGCAAGGATGCTCTTGCCACCGAGGACGCATCCTCTGAGGCTGCCCAGACCTACGCCAACGTTCTGGTCGTGAAGGAAGGCAACGAGAGCGACCCCGCCATCCAGGCCCTGTACGCCGCCCTGACCAGCGACAAGGTCAAGGATTACATCAACAGCACCTATGACGGCGCGGTCGTGCCCATTTTCTAAGAAAAAACATATCCGCGGTAAGGTCGTAGGGGCGAACATTGCTCGCCCCCACAGTGCAAGGCACCAAACAGCAAGAAAAACCTTGCAACCTGTCGTGAAATAGAGTAAAATTAACAGCGAATGGGTTTTACACTCATTCGCTATCTTTGTAAGTGAGGGAGAATACCCATGATCGAACTGCAACACCTGACCAAGCGCTTTGCCACGCAGGGTGGCACGGTCGTCGCGCTGAACGACATCAACCTGACCATCCGGGATGGCGATGTCTACGGCATCATTGGTATGTCGGGCGCCGGAAAATCTACGCTGGTACGCTGCATCAATATGTTGGAACGCCCCGACGAGGGCAGCGTCATCGTCAACGGAAAACAGATGCAGGACCTGAATGCGGCTGACCTGCGCGCCGCCCGCCGCGAAATTACGATGATATTCCAGCAGTTCAACCTGCTGATGCAGCGGACCTGCCTGCGCAACATTATGTTCCCGATGGAGCTTGCCAAGGTCCCTAAGGAAAAGGCCGAGGCCCGCGCCCGCGAACTGCTGGAACTGGTCGGCCTGCCTGACAAGGCCGACGCCTACCCTGCCCAGTTGTCCGGAGGCCAGAAACAGCGCATTGCCATTGCCCGCGCCCTGGCGACCGACCCGAAGGTGCTGCTCTGCGACGAAGCGACGAGTGCCCTTGACCCCAACACGACCCACGCCATCCTGCAACTGATCCAGAAGATCAACCGCGAACTGGGCATCACGGTCGTCATCATCACCCACCAGATGAGCGTGGTTGAGGAAGTCTGCAACCGCGTGGCGATTTTGGACAACGGTACCGTTGTCGAGGAGGGCGGCGTGCAGGCCATCTTCAGCCATCCTACTTCCAAGGCGGCACGCCGCTTGGTCTCCCCCGCCGGTGCGCCCAAAGCCGAGGCCCTGCCCGGCCAGCGCCTGGTGCGTGTGGCCTTCGGCGGCACCCAGACCACCGACAAGCCGCTGGTGGCAAGTCTTGCCATCGAGTGTGGTGCGCTGGTATCCATCATGGCGGCCGACACCCGCATTGTCAACGGCCAGACGCTGGGCAGCATGCTGTTGGCTCTGCCCGACGACGACAAGGCCGAAGCGGCCATCGAGTACATTAAAAATTATCCCGGCATTACCTATGAGGAGGTGAACGGCTGATGGCAGAGTTTTTTGCAGGCAAGGACTGGCAGACGTTCTTGCAGATTTTGCCCACCATTCCGTTTGAAACGTGGGAAACGATTTGGTCCACGGTCGTGGCCACCCTGCTGGCGCTGGTCATTGGCCTGCCGCTGGGTGTCTGCCTTGTCACCGGCGAGCAGGGTGGCGTGCGTCCCCTGCCCCGCTGGGTCATGGCGCTGCTGAACGGCCTGGTCAACCTGCTGCGCAGCGTGCCGTTCCTGATTCTGATGATCATTGTCATCCCGCTGTCCCGCGCCATCGTGGGCACATCCATCGGCACGGTGGCATCCATTGTGCCGCTGGTCATCGCGTCCTTCCCCTTCGTCTCGCGCCTGGTTGAAACGAGCATGCGCGAGGTCGATGCGGGCGTCATCGAGGCCGCCCAGAGCATGGGTGCGACGCCGCTGCAAATTATCACCAAAGTCATGGTGCCCGAGAGCATGCCTAGCCTGGTTGCTAACGTGACGATTGCGGCTACGACCATCATGGGGTACGGTGCCATGGCCGGTATCATCGGCGGCGGCGGCCTGGGCAAAATTGCCATCAACTACGGCTACTACCGCTTTAACGTGGTGCTGGAGTTCTTCGCCACCGCCCTGCTGGTCGTGCTGGTGCAGATCTTGCAGACCGTTGGCACGAAGCTGGCCATCAAGTGCGATAAGCGCATCCAGAAATAAATTATATGAAATTGCACAGTAGGGGCGGGGCTCTGCTCCGCCCGGGAACGTGGCCTCGGCCGCAAAGTCCCCGGGCGGACTGGAAGCCCGCCCCTGCTGCGTTATAGGAAAAAGCAAAGAATTAACATATTTTTCAAATTGGCGTGACAGGCCGGACATAAATGTGGTGTAGTATATAGACAGAGTCAAGGGGATGCCCCGAGACAACAACTATCACTGACGCCACGGCCATGCCAGAAGCAATCGCTTCGGCCGCGGCGCAGACAACCAATAAGGCCGCGAAGCCATTTGAATAGATGAAAAATCCCGCATCGTGTGATGCGGGATTTTTGGTGTACCGAATTACAGCGCGTTTACGTCCTCAACCAGCTGCTCCACGGTTTCATCCTTTGTGGCCCAGCTGGTGCAGATGCGCACGGCGGTGTGGTGCTTGTCAGGCTTGCCCATGTGGGTCATGGCGTAGCGCTCGGTCAGCTTGGCGTACCACTCGTCAGGCAGGGCAAAGAACTGCTGGTTCGTCGGGGAGTCGTGCAAAACCTTACAGCCCTTTGCCTCAAACGCGGCGCGGATGTGCAGGGCCTGTTCGTTGGCATGGCGTGCCATCGTGAAGTACAGGCTCGTCTCGCCGCCGTCCTCGCCGTCCAGCAGGGCCAGGAACTGCTCACCCAGCAGGCGGCCCTTGGCCAGCATGCCGCCGTGCTGCTTGATGCAGTAGCGGAAATCCGGCTTCAGATCGTCGTTGGTGATGACGACTGCCTCGCCGAACAGCGCACCGCATTTTGTGCCGCCCAGGTAGAACACGTCGCACAGGGCGGCGTAATCCTGTAGGCTCAAATCGTTGGCGGGGCTGGTCAGGCCGTAGGCCATGCGGGCACCGTCCACAAACAGGTACAGCCCCAGCTCATAGCAGGCGGCGGAAAGCTCGGTCAGTTCTTCCTTATTATAAAGAGTGCCGACCTCGGTGGGGTTCGAGATATACACCATACCGGGCTGCACCTCGTGCTCGTGGCTGGCGTTGGCGCGGTGTTCCTCAACGGCCTTGCGCACCTGGCGGGCCGTGATCTTGCCGTTTTTGCCGGGCAGAGCCAGGCATTTGTGGCCGGTGGCCTCGACTGCGCCGGTCTCATGCACATGGATGTGCCCGGAGTCCGCGCAGAGCACGCCCTGCCAGGGCTTGAGCGCCGCCGCAATCACGGTCAGGTTCGCCTGCGTTGCGCCGACAAAGAAATGCACATCGGCGTCGGGGGCATCGCACAGGCTGCGTATCTGTGCAGCAGCCTTGGCGCAGTATTCATCCTCGCCATAGCCGGGGGTCTGGTCAAAATTGGTTTGCTGCAAAAGGTCCAGCACGGCCGGGGCCGCGCCTTCGCCGTAGTCACATTCAAAACGAAGCATAATCTTAACTCCTTACACGTTAGTATGTACGCTGCTAGTAGGGGCAAACATTGTTCGCCCGCGCAGTGCGGCGGCGGCTGCAAAGTGCCCGGGCCGATGCAAGCAGCGGCCCCTACGCCGCACGGCGGGTGTTGCACTAATTATAACACTGTGATTCCGCGCTTGCAAGTTTCGCTGTACTACGCTATAATAATAGTACTTTGTGAGAGAAAAGAGGAATATTATGGAACCCGAAAAACAGCGGGAAGGCTTCGGCTCACGCCTTGGCTTCATCCTTGTCAGCGCGGGCTGTGCCATCGGCATCGGCAACGTCTGGCGCTTCCCCACCGTCACAGGCCAGTACGGCGGCGGTATCTTTGTCTTGTTCTACCTGATTTTCCTGGTGCTGATGGGCCTGCCGGTTCTGACCATGGAACTGGCCGTCGGCCGCGCCGGGCACGGTGCCGCCCGCAGCGCCTACAAGGCGCTGGAACCACAGGGCAGCAAGTGGCACATCCACGGCTGGTTCTGCATGGTGGGCTGTATACTGCTGATGATGTACTACACCACCGTCTCCGGCTGGATGCTCGATTACTTCTTCCGCTTCCTGACCGGCAATTTTGACGGCCTTACGTCGGAACAAGCGTCCGGCATCTTTGGCGAGATGCTCTCGAGCCCCGTGGAAATGGTGTTTTGGATGGCCATTATCACGGTGGCAGGCTTCATCGTCTGCGGCCGCGGCCTGCAAGGCGGCCTGGAAAAGGTCGGCAAATGGATGATGAGCGCACTGCTCGTTCTCATCCTCGTATTGGTCGTCCACAGCTTTACCCTGTCCGGTGCGGGCAACGGCCTGGCCTTCTATCTGCTGCCAGACTGGTCCCGCGCCAGTGAGCAGGGCCTGGGCAACGTCATCACGGCAGCGATGAATCAGTCGTTCTTCACCTTGAGCCTGGGCATCGGTGCGATTGAAATTTTCGGCAGTTACATGGACCGCCGCTTTACCCTGCCGGGCGAGGCCGCGCGTATCTGCGTGCTGGACACCTTTGTGGCGGTCTGCGCAGGGCTTATCATCTTCCCGGCCTGTTTCTCCTTCGGCATTTCACCCGACGCAGGCCCGAGCTTGATTTTTATTACCTTGCCCAACGTCTTTACGAACATGGCAGGCGGCCGCCTGTGGGGTACACTGTTCTTTCTGTTCATGACCTTCGCCAGCTTCTCCACGGTCATTGCAGTGTTTGAGAACATCATCGCCTGCGCCTGCGAGGACTTTGGCTGGGACCGCCACAAAGCCTGCATCGTGGGCACGGCGGCGCTGGTGCTGCTGGGGCTGCCCTGTGCGCTGGGCTACAATGTGTGGAGCTTTATCCAGCCCATGGGCGCAGGCAGCACAGTGTTGGATTTCGAGGATTTCCTCGTCAGCAACCTGCTGCTGCCGGGCGGCAGTCTGGTGTATCTTTTGTTCTGTGTCACCAAATGGGGCTGGGGCTTTGACAAGTATGCTGCCGAGTGCAACACCGGCGACGGCCCCAAGATGCCCCGGTGGGTCAAGCCGTATTTCAAGTATGTGCTGCCGGTGCTGATCGCGGTGATTTTGGTGCAAGGGCTCGTCTAAAGGATTGGCGGCAGCCTGCCCGAAGGCAGCTTTCTTTTGGCAGCAAAAGAAAGCTGGCAAAGAAAACTGCCGCTGTTGCGACGCAGCGGACCCGCGCCTCGGGGGCTGCACGCCCCCGAGACCCCCAATAAGGAAGTTGAAAGCCCCGCCGGCTACGCGAACGCAGTATTACTGTTCGGGCTTAACGCCAGCGGGGCTTTCGCCACTTTTGAGTCGGGTGTTCCCCCGAACCCCCGCAGGGGGAAGGGGCGGCCCCCTTGTTAAAGGGGGCTGTCCGCGTTAGCGGACTGGGGGATTCCGACGGGCTTTGCCGCAGCTGCCGTGGACGGGGAGGACTGCCGCCCTCCCTTGCCCCTCTCGTTTTGCCCGTTTGCCGTTTATTACATATGCTCGCCTATCCACCGCTTCATCTCTGCAATGATAGCGGCAAAGGCTTTCGCTGTATCGGCGTTCTCCGTCTTAAAATCCAGCAGCTGCCACAGCCAGCCCTGCTCATCCACGATGCGCAGGCTCTCGGGATAGCACAGCTCAAATACCAGCGACGCATGGCCCACCGCATTGTCGGCGGGCCATTTTTTCAGGCTGTGCAAAATGCAGTGGTGCTCGTAAAATGCGTCCAGCACAGCGGGCGTTACAGGGCTTTGGCGCAGGGCCTCGGTGCTGACGTTGTAGATTTCCTCCATCGGCGTTTCAACGTTGACGCGCAGAATATCGATTTTATCGGCATCCCGCAAAATCTGGCAGAACATCCGCGTGCGGTCGTCCAATTTTTTCGGCAGGCGGAAGGCACTGTGCCACGCCACCGCCGTGCGCAGCAAGGCGTCCTCGGCGGCATCGTCTATATAGTCGCGGATGTGCCCCTCGTCAAACAGCACGCTTGCACTCAATGCAGCGTGGTTGATGGACTGGGTGTCGATGAAGGTGTTGTACCGCCGCAGCTGCTCAAAGCGGCCGACATCGTGCAGCATACCGGAAAGCCAGGCCAGATCCGCATCCTCCGGCGGCAGGGTCAGGCTTTTGGCAATGCAGTCACACAGCGCGGCCACGCGGTAGGTGTGGTCGATTTTCAGCTTGACCTTCGGGTCGGCGGCGTTGTAGTGCGCGGCGTAGTCGGCAAAGGCTTTCTGTGTGCGGGCACGGTCGATTTTCATAATGATCACTTCCTTGCCTCTATTGTAGCATATTTGCACCGGGGCGCAAATTGCATTGTTTATAAAATTTCATCAACAGCAGACTACATTTTTGTACAAAATCCTTGACAATGTCCGCGAAAACGGCTATTCTTAAAGTAGAAATTTGCGAGGAAGGCGGTGCATACGATGAACGCCAAAGGAGACGCCAACCGCAGTGTACGCATGACCAAACAGCGGCTCTACCAGGCGCTTATTACGCTGTTGCAGCAGAAAAGTCTGCGGGAGATCACGGTCCGGGAACTTACTGAACTGGCCGGGATCAGCCGCGGGACGTTCTATTTCCACTATGCCGATATCTATGCCTTGATGGATCAGATGGAGGCTGCCCAGCTGGCGCGGCTCAATGACCTGATGGACAGTCTGCTGCCCGGCATCTCGCAGGAGGAGGTTCCCCCTGCCCTGGTGGCGCTGTTCACCTACATGACCGAGAACCCCGACCTCTGCACAGCGCTTTACGGCAAAAGCTGGGAGTCGGAGTTTACCCGCAACGCCAAAAAGCTGATTGCCGAGCGCTGCTTGGGCGAGTTCGCGCCGGGCGGCGGCACCGAGGAGCAGAAATATACGCTGGTCTTTGCAGTGAACGGCTGCTTTGGTACCATCGTGGCCTGGCAGGAGGCTGGGTTTGACCTGCCGCCGGCAGAGATCGCCCGCATTACCTGGCAGGCCATACGCGCTGTAAAAGAGCGGATTTGACCTGGGCAATTTCTGCTTGCAAGCCTTGCCTTTTTGGGCGCGGCGGGATATAATAAACTTACAACACACCCCTTGTGGTGCTTTAAGAAGGAGAGATTACCATGGGATTTTTTGATTTTCTGAAAAAGTCTTCTGCACCGGCTACCCCTGCGGAGCCGACGTTCCCCCTGACCCTGGCGGCTGACGCCAAGGGCACCGTTGTAGCGATGGAAAACATCCCCGACGAAGTGTTTGCACAGGGCATCCTGGGCAAGTGCTGCGGCATCGAACCCACCGAAGGTAAGGTCTTTGCCCCGGTCGACGGCGAAATCACCCAAGCTCCGGACAGCGGCCATGCGCTGGGCATTATGGGTGTAGGCGGCGTCGAGGTGCTGATCCATGTCGGCGTTGACACCGTCGAGATGAAGGGCGACGGCTTCAGCCCGAAGGTCAAGGAAGGCGACAAGGTCAAGAAGGGTGACCTGCTGCTGGAAATGGACCTGGACAAGATCGCAGCCGCCGGCCCCCCCGCCGTGGTCATCACGGTCGTGACCAACACCGACGACTTCAAGGACGTTGAGGTCGTTGCCTCCGGCGATGTCGAGCCGGGCGCTGATCTCATCAAAGTCAGCAAGTAAATTGCACTACAAAAAACCGGGCACCTGCTGTGGTGCCCGGTTTTTCGTTGCAGGGGAGCGATGCCTGCATCCGCCCCTGCAATAAGGTTGCAACAGAAAAATCTTAGGGCAATACCGCATAATTCTAAGTGCCGCAGCCGCCGGAGCGGTGCTTAAGCCGTAAGGCGGGAATTATGTGGTGTTGCCTTACGCCTTCTCCACTTCATACTCGCTGAACGTCACGCTGACGCTGGCGTTGGCAGCGTCCACAGTCGTAGAATAATCCT
>OBHX01003025.1_pt1 | contig 12409 bp, 10 predicted proteins | sample 1519331 | NCBI WGS metagenome assembly OBHX01 (sample SAMEA2602897, study PRJEB22501) | metagenome
GCATCCGTCAGCTGTCCGTCCGTCAGGCGCCATTTCCAGTTGTCTCCAAGGGTGGACGGGAAGTTCATGCGGGCTTCTCGTCCGAGTCCGAGCCAATCCTGCATCGGGATCACTGCGGTTCCTGCGGTTGAGGACATCGCTGTTGCGATCATCGCTTCCACCACATCTTTACCGCTTTTTACCCGCAGGTACTCACGAATGTATTTCTGCACCTTGCGGTTGTTTTCTTCGTACCAGCCGCGGGTCGTCTGATTGTCATGGGTTCCGGTGTAAACAATACAGTTCTTATCATAATTGTGCGGCAGGTATTCGCTGTCGTAGCTGTCAAATGCGAACTGCAATACCTTCATACCCGGATATCCGCATTTTTTGATCATTTTGCGGACAGGAGGTGTAATCACACCCAGATCCTCTGCGATCATCTCTTTTTTGCCCAGCTTCATCTTCATCGCTGCAAACAGCTCGAAGTCAGGTCCCTTTTCCCAGTGACCATTGACTGCAGTTTCGTCTCCGTAAGGAATCGAGAAATATGCCTCAAAGCCACGGAAATGATCTACGCGGACGATATCGTAGAGGCGATAGCTGTAACCGATTCTTAAGATCCACCAGTCATAGCCGGTCTTTTTGTGATATTCCCAGTCATAAAGAGGATTGCCCCACAGCTGACCGGTGGCAGAAAAGGCATCCGGCGGAACCCCTGCAACTGCCTTGGGCACACAGCCCTCAGAAAGCTGGAACAGTTCCGGATGAGACCAGGTATCTGCACTGTCAAGTGCAACGTAAATCGGGATATCTCCGATAATAGAGATCCCTTTTCCATTGGCATAGGCCTTGAGTGCCTGCCACTGTTTTGCAAATAAATACTGTAAAAACTGCCAGAAGCAGATTTCATCGGACAGCTCATGTCTGCAGCGTCTGATTGCTTCAGGCTCCCGCAGCTTTAAAGGTGCGTCCCATTCCAGGAAGCTTGCGCCGCCCTGACTGTCCTTGATCGCCATAAACAACGCATAATCAGAAAGCCACCAGTCATTTTCCTCACAGAATGCAATAAATTCAGCATTCTCTGCGATATGGCTGTTGTGGTATGCCTTGCGCAGCAGGGGAAAACGTCCCTGATACATTTTTTCATAATCCACATAGGACTTGCTGCCGCCCCAGTCTGTATTCTCACATTCTTCTTCTGTCAGCCATCCATTTTCGATCAGCTCTTCGAGATCGATCAGGTAGGGATTGCCAGCAAAGGTAGAAAATGCCTGATAGGGGGAATCCCCATATCCGGTGGGTCCCAAGGGCAGGATCTGCCACAGCTTCTGTCCCGCTTCCTTCAGAAAATCCACAAAAGCATAGGCTTCTTTGGAAAAGGTTCCGATGCCGAATCGGGATGGCAGGCTGGTAACAGGTAATAAAACACCGCTTCTTCTCATTCTTTTTTCCTCTCATCCTTTGAACGATATGTTTTGTCACGCCATGCAGGGCGAAAGATCAGAACCCCCGTGCAAGCACAGTCGGTCTTCTGACTTTTCGCCCTTTTCATCATTTGAAATCTCCGATCTCTCATGTCTGACAGGTCAAGAGGTCTTTCCCCCACCCAGGAGCAGGCTCCTGGGTGCTTAGACCTTTTTCCCCTGGTATCCTTATTTTAATTTCCAAATATCGCGGTTGTATTCTGCGATGGTACGATCGGAAGAGAAAAATCCGGCTTTGGCGATATTTACCACCATCATGCGTTTCCACTTTTCCTGATCCTCGTAGTCTGCAAACATACGGTCTTTGGTTGCAATATAGTCTTCCAGATCCAGCAGGGTCATGAACCAGTCCTTATTCAGCAGCTCGTTGTAGAGGCGCTCCAGATTCTCCTTATGACCAACTGCCAGCGCCTGATCGCTTACGATGAAGTCCACTGCTGCTTTGATCACAGGGCTCTTCTCATAGAAGCTTCTGGACACGTAGTCTGCCTTTGCATAGTGATCGATAACCTGCTCGCTGTTTTCGCCGAAGATATAGATGTTGTCATCACCAACAAGGTCGTGGATTTCAACGTTTGCACCGTCAGCTGTGCCCAGTGTCACCGCACCGTTTAACATCATCTTCATGTTGCCGGTACCGGATGCTTCCTTGGAAGCCAGAGAGATCTGCTCGGAAATATCGCAGGCAGGGATCAGCTTCTCTGCATAGCTTACGTTATAGTTTTCTACCATAACAACCTTCATGTAGTCCTTTACATCCGGATCGTTATTGATGATCTGCTGCAGGACTAAGAGCAGATGGATGATATCCCGTGCAATGACATAAGCCGGAGCTGCCTTCGCGCCAAAAATAAAGGTCAGCGGACGGGCAGGCTTTTTACCGCCTTTGATCTCCAGATATTTGTGGATGATATACAGTGCGTTCATCTGCTGTCTCTTGTACTCATGCAGACGTTTGATCTGAATATCGAAAATGGAATCGGGATTTAATTCCTCGCCTTCGTGCTCTTTGATATGAGCAACAAGTGCTTCTTTCTTCTCTCTTTTGATCTTTACCAGGTCGTTTAAGAATTCCTCGTCATCCTTAAATGCAAGCAGCTTTTCCAGCTCCATCGCATCCTTCTGGTAGCCGGTTCCGATCTTTTCGGTAATCAGGGCAGCCAGCTCACGGTTGCAGGAAAGCAGCCATCTGCGGAAGGTAATGCCGTTTGTCTTATTATTGAACTTTTCAGGATAAATCTCATAAAATGCATGCAGCTCGGTATCCTTTAAGATCTCGGTGTGGATCGCAGCAACGCCGTTTACGGAGAAGCCGTAGTGGATATCCATGTGAGCCATGTGCACGCGGTTCTGATCGTCGATGATCTGTACCTTCGGATCGCTGTATTTTGCAGCAACACGGGCGGACAGTTCCTTGATGATCGGAACGAGCTGAGGAACCACCTTTTCCAGATAGGACAGCGGCCATTTTTCCAGAGCCTCTGCCAGGATGGTGTGGTTGGTGTATGCGCAGGTCTTGCTGACAACCTCGATTGCCTCGTCCATTGTAAACGCTTTATCGTTTACCAGGATACGGATCAGCTCCGGAATAATCATGGACGGATGGGTATCGTTGATCTGGATGACTGCATAATCGTACATCTTTCTCAGATCGTACTGCTTTTCCTTCATCTCCATCAGGATCAGCTGTGCAGCGTTGCTGACCATGAAATACTGCTGATAAATGCGAAGCAGGTTGCCGGCTTCATCGGAATCATCGGGATATAAGAACAGGGTCAGGTTCTTTTCGATGGCTTCCTTATCAAATGTGATACCTTCTTTTACGATGCTTTCATCTACGCTCTCGATGTCGAACAGGCGCAGCTTATTGACACCATTGTTGTAGCCGACTACGTCAATATCATACAGACGGGAGGTTACCTTTCTGTCACCGAAAAAGACATCAAAGGAAACATCGGTTTTATTCAGCCAGGAATCCTTCTCGATCCAGTCGTTCTTTTCTGTGGTCTGAAGGCGATCCTTAAATACCTGCTTAAACAGACCGAAGTGATAGTTTAAGCCGATGCCTTCGCCGGGAAGACCCAGGGTTGCAATGGAATCCATAAAGCAGGCAGCCAGACGTCCCAGACCGCCGTTACCAAGAGACGGTTCCGGCTCAATCTCTTCGATTCTGGACAGCTCCTTGCCCTTGCTCTTTAATACACTTTCTACTTTTTCATAGATTCCCAAATTGATCAGATTGTTGGACAAAAGCTTACCGATCAGGAACTCGGCAGAAATATAGTAGATTTTCTTGTCACCGTCGTTGGGTACGGTTGCCTCTTCCAGTCCCTTTACCAGATACAGCAGTGCAACATAAACCTGCTCATCGCTTGCATCCTCCAGCTTTTTGCCGAAGAGCTTCTCAGACAGAGCTTCCAGCTCCCTGTCAATTCTCTGCTCCAGAATTTCTCTCCGGATCGTTTCTTCCTGTCTCATTCTTTCCTCCGTTTCTGCCGCCTGGCGGCAACTTTTGATTCATGACAATAGAATGCTCGCAGAGCGTGCATTCTATTGTTTACTCTACAATGTCCTGGTAGCGCATCCGCACCAGTTCATATCCTAGCACTACGTTTCTTCCCTCTTCCAGATGCAGCAGGCGGTCAACCTCTTCCACCGCAGCAGCCGACACGCCATAAAAATCCTGACGCACCGTATTCATCTGCTTGCCCGCATAGCTCATGAGCGGGATTCCGTCAAAGCCGCAAACCGGATGGAACACATCCAGCTCCATCAATGCCCGCATCGCGCCGATGGCCATCAGATCCGATGCACAAACAAACACATCCATTCTGTCTGCATAAAAGAAGGTCAGCTCCCTCGCTTTTTTCTCACTGAAATCTCCGTATTCGATGGTCAGTTCCAGTGCAAGCTCCTCTGCCAGCTTCTTCATCCCTGCAATCCGCTCTCCGGTTACAAAGGACTTTTTATCCCCTGCGATATAAAGGACCTTTGTACAGCTTTCATTGCCGAGGATCGTCTTTTTTGCGATTTCGTACTGGGCATTTTTCTGGTCAATCCAGACCGAAGACGTATTCCTGTCATGATAGGGTGCGTCAACCAGCACGATTTTAAACGCACCAGACGCAATCAGCTCTCTTAGAAATTCATCTTCCTCATTCATCCCATATGCGATAATTCCTTCGACGCTCTGAGCTTTTAAATAGCTGGTCAGCTCATCCAGTCCCATATCCGCTACCATGGAAAAAAACAGCGTCACCACATCAAGCTTTAATTCCTTTGCCCGGTGGATCGCGCCGGAAAGATACTGCAGGTTGATCTCATCCACGCAGCCAACTGTTTCCTCCAGCTTTAACAACAGGGCAACCCGCCCAAACTGTTTGGAGGAAAGTGCTGCTGCAACCGCATTGGGCGTATAGTTCAACGCTTCGATCGCCGCATTTACCTTGTCTTTCGTGCTTTCACTGACGCCTTCATAGCCGTTTAGCACCTTCGACACCGTGGAGATCGCCACGCCTGCCTGTCTCGCCACATCTTTTATGGATGCCAAGCTTTCTCCTCCTCTCTGTTGGAAAACGTTTTCCAAGCACACCCATATCATAGATCAGAAAACGTTTTCCGTCAATATCAATATTTTAAGAATCATGTCAATTTTTTGTAAAAAAAGGCGGCAGGAGCTTTCGCTCCTGCACTCCTCGAGCGGACATGTCCTATGTTGTATCTTCCTCCTTGTTCTCTTTTCGTGCATCCTTATGCCTTATGGAACAGTCCGCCGTATGCCTGGCTGTAAGCTGCAACAAGCTCTTTTGCCAACGAGTAGGAATTGACCAGCGGATGCAGCATCAGCGCCTGGACCGCTTTTTCCTCGGACTGTTCCTGTACCGCCTCTACGGTTTCCTTTTCGTACATCTTAATCAGACGCATCAGCAGATAGCAATGCTCCGGAACTTCCTCCACCCTCACCGGATGAATCCCGGTTTCATCCACATGACAGGTAACTTCCACCACATCACGATCCTCAAGACCGGGGATGCTTCCCTGATTTTCCACGGAAAGCACCAGATCGCGTCCGTCCTTGCTCTGCAGCCCCTCGATGCAGTCAAGCATAACGCCTGCATATCCCATGCCATCAGGCACTTCCAGCTGCCCTTTTTCCAGAAGCGGGCGCTTTGCAAGACCGGATTCGATACTCATGTAGGAATTCTCACGAACCTGCATATAGTACAGGAAAATCTGCAGTGCGCCTTCGGGATCGGCGTCCATATCCATCGCCTTTAACTCTTCCATCATCTGCTTGTTGACCTGCTCGATCGTCTGACCTCTGGTCGCGCCGGATTTTAAGATATTGGCGAGCGCTTTTTCCCGATGATAATAGTAGTAGAGATATTCGTTCGGCAAAAATCCGATCATCCGCAACAAATCGGGATCGAACATGGAAAATTCCTGAATGCTCTTTAAAAATGCGTCGTCCGCAAGGAGCCTGGGCAGAATCTCCTCATCCTTGATCTTCACGCTGCGAATCCAGGAAAGATGATTTAATCCGAAGAATTCCACATACAGGTCTTTTTCATCCACGCCGAGCTTTGCTGCCATACGGAATTTTGTGCTGCTGGGCGCATCGCAGATGCCGATCACCTTTTCATATCCTGCGCTCTTTAACGCCTGTGTCACCAGACCGGACGGGTTCGTGAAATTGAAAATCCATGCGTTCGGTGCAATTTCATTAATCAGCCTGCAGTACTCCAGCAAAATCGGAATCGTGCGCACTGCCATCGAAAATCCACCGACACCGGTCGTTTCCTGTCCGATTACGCCTGCGTTTAATGCGATTGTTTCATCCATAACACGGGAATGGTCGCCGCCGACGCGCAGCGTTGTTACCACATAATCCGCGTCCTGCAATACCTTACGCACATCCGCAGATTCCGTTACAATCAGATCCTTGTGATTTCTGTTTACCACATGGCGGCACAGCTTTGTGATGATCTACTGTTTCTCCTGATTGATGTCATAGAGCGCTACCTCGTCAATATGAAGTGCCTTGTATCTTGCCAGCAGGCCGTTGATAAAAATGACGGTTCTGACGCCTGCTCCCCCGATGACTGCGATTTTCATTTTGTTTCTTCCCCTTTCTTTTTTCCCATAAATTCCTTCAGTCCCTCTTTGTCTGGAAATCCGGTGTTGCCGCCGTACGCTGTCACGTTTAACGCGCCGCAGGCATTACCGCAGGCCAGACATTTTTCCAGACCTTTTCCGGTCAGAAATCCGTATACGAAGCCCGCATTAAACGAATCCCCTGCGCCAGTCGTATCCACAGCCTTTACCCGGTACGCCGGGAGAAAGACCTCTTTTCCGTTTTCAATCGCAAAGGAACCGCTGCTGCCAAGCTTGATGACCACCCTGTCGCAATCCTTCGCAAACTCCCGTGCCGCTTCCTGTGCGGTCTTCGTCCTGCCATAGTGAATCGCTTCCGTCTCGTTCATGAACAGCACGTCGATATACGGAAACAGCTCCTTGATCTGAGGATTCCATTCCCCGGTTGGATCCCAGCCCAGATCGAACGAGACAGTCGCTTCTGTCTCTGCTTTGACGCGTTTTAACAAAGAAAGATACGCCGCGTGGTTTTTGCTTCCCTCATAGCCTGTCATATGAATATGCGAAGCGTTTTTCACGCCCTCGATATCCACCTTGTCGATGGAAATTCCCGCGTTCGTGCCGCGATACGTCAGAAACGACCGATCCTTTTCATTGGTAAAACTGATCGAAATACCGGTTTTCTCCGTCCTGCTCGTTTCAAGTAAGCTGTCGTCGATATTTTTGCGGCAAATTCTTTGCGGATCAGCTCCCCGTAGCAATCGTCCCCGACCTCTCCCTGAAATTCCGGATGCAGACCGAGCTTTCCAATGCCAAGCGCAAACAGCGCCGCGCCGCCGCCTACATAGGTATCCATAACCGGCACTTCATCCTCCTGCCCGGGCTTTGGCAGACTGGAAACGCCCGGAACAACAAGGTCTATATTTACATCGCCGTAAACATAGACGTCCCATTTTTTCCCTTCATAGTCCCCTCCATCTCTATTTTTCATTCTTTTTCAGCATACCATAAAGCACCGGGAAAACCAAAAGCATCTCAGGGCAGACAATCCCTTGACTTTTCCAAAAATTCTCTATACGCTAAGGAAAAGAGATCAGAGTTCCATTGTATTGAAATGGGCTATCGAAGCATTTACAGGGAGGTTTTATAAAAAAGAATATGGTACAGAATCCTTATCAGAACGCGCTTTTGCCGGCTCCGGTCGGCGGCGGTTATTCCGACCCGGACTATTGGATCTGGTGCGGCTCCGTCGTACAGGGGGAAGACGGAGCCTATCACATGTTTGCGTCCCGTTGGCCGAAAGATCTCGGCTTTGGTGCAAACTGGCTGTTTAACTGCGAAATCGTCCGGGCTTCCAGCAAAAATCCGGAAGGTCCCTATACCTTTCAGGAGGTCGTGCTCGGACGCCGGGGACGCACTTTTTTTGACGGCATGAACGTGCACAATCCGTACATCCGCAAATGGAACCAAACCTACTACCTTTATTATATGGGAACGACCTTCGGCGGTCCGATTCCCGGTCCCGGTGACGAGGTGGACAGCTCGCGTTTTACCGAGGTCTGGAACCGCAAACGGATCGGTCTTGCAACCGCACCGTCTGTTTTTGGTCCATGGACGCGGTGCGATGAGCCGCTGATTTCTCCCAGAGACTGCTCCCACTGGGATTGCACTGCAACGACCAATCCGGCAGTCGCAATCCAGCCCGACGGAACGACCTACATGCTCTACAAATCGCGTTCCTTCGCAGACGGTCCGTTAAAAATCGGTGTCGCAAAAGCGCCCGCCCGGATGGTCCCTTTGAACGGATTTTGGACGACCCGATTTTTAATTTCGAGGACCCGAACATCCATCTGGAAGATCCGTACCTGTGGTACGAGGACGGAAAATTCCGCCTGCTGATCAAAGACGACTTCAAAAACGGAGGGCCCGGCATCAGCGGCATCTGGGGTGCAGGTCTGTACGCTGAAAGCGCCGACTGCATTCACTGGGAATTCGCCGAAAATCCCGTCGTTTACTCCCGCCACGTTACCTGGTCCGATGGCAGACAGACCGATCAGGCAAACTGCGAACGCCCTTACTTTTTGCTTGATGAAAATAACCATCCCACGCATCTGTTTCTGGCAACCGGGGAAGGTCCTGCACCCTACCAGTTCTCCAGAACCTGGAACATGGTGATTCCGCTGCGCTAAGCGCTGAGCTGACACGCTTCCGCATCTGTCTTGGAAGCGTCTGACTGCAACTATACATTTTGGAGAGGAACGTATGACAACCGATCAGAATTATCAACAAATTTACCGCGTCGGCGGCATGCTGGACGCAGGCTTTGTAGGACAGATCACCTACACCATCAGCCTCGATCAGGTCTATGACGAGCTGGACATTCATTTTAGCTTTGACAAGCGGCTCTACAGTGAAAGCGACGTTACGCCAGAGCTCATTGACAAGCTTCAGACACTCTGCACCGCAAAATATGACGCCCCGACCTATCCCGTCGAGGAATTCAGGCAGACCATTCTGCATGAAATGAAAACAGAAATTCACACAATGGCGGAATTAAACGACAATTTCATCGGCTGCATCCACCGCCAGCTGACGGACCGCCACATGTTATACACAAAAGAATTCACAAGCGACGGCTGTCTGGCACAGGACACCTTTTCCGGCGTTTTAAAAGTGACCGTCCTTGTTTTCAACGTGCTGCTGGACAACACGCAGTACACGCTGACCGTTTCCGGACATCCGGTCGGACAGGGTGTAATCGCACCGAACTTTAATCTAATGGATACGGTAAAGACTGCAGCGGGAAATGCGGGGGCTTCGAATGCTGCCGGGAGCGCTGACAACTCGTGCGACGCTGAGAGTGCTCCTGCCTCCGCTGTTGCCACGGCTGGCAGTTCGGGCGTCTCCGGCGCTGGCTCTGCTGCCACGGCTGGCGATTCGAGCACCACTGGCAGTTCTTCTGCTGATAATACCGTCACTGCATCCACCCGCTTCAAACGCCTTGAGCTGCACAACCACACGGTCGAATCCGACGGCAACTTAACCTGTCAGGAGCTGACGGAATATCTGGCAGCCGACCATGTCGATGCGTTCGCCATCACCGACCACAACACCACCTCCGGTCAGAAAAAGATCGAACAGCTGCTGGAAGAAAAGCATTATCCGATCAGCCTGATCCGCGGCATGGAATATACGACTTATTTCGGGCATATCCTCTGCTTAAACCTCGCAAAATATGTTCCCTGGAACTCGATCGACCAGCACCGTCCCGAGCTGTTGTTCGAAGCTGCCCGCGAAAAAGGCGCGCTCGTCGGCATCGCGCATCCGTTTTCCTATGGCGATCCTTTTGCCCGCGGCTGCCGCTTTGAAATGACCGTCTCGGACTACTCAAAGGTTGACTTTATCGAGATTTTCAACAATCCGGAATCGCTCCACGAAGTAAATGAACGCGGCACGAATCTCTGGATGTCCCTGATTTTTTCAGGCTATCAAATCACCGCAACCAGCGGCATGGACTTACACAACCGTGCGAAGCTGGCAGGCTGCTATGCAACCTACATCGAAGGCAAAAACGGCGGCAACATCGCTTCCGAGCTCGATACCGCCATTCACACGCACCGCACCTGGGTTTCCAAAGGCGCTCTGCTGCTGACGGAGGTTCTCCCGGAAACAAACGAATTGCTTCTGACGTTTACAGATGCCCACAAGACCGGATTTTTTGTTCCAAAAACAGCTCAGGTCGTTTTAAAAGGAAAAGACAAAACATTCACAACGAGCGTTTCGCTCGACAAACCGGTATGCGTTTCCCTCAACCAGCTCTCCGGAACCGATCCGATCATTCCGCTGCTGTATGAAGCTGCCTCGGATTCCTGCGTCAACGCTGCCGCAGCTTCGACATCCTGCAGCAATACTGCGGATGCCAGCTCTGCTGCCGGGCAGCTGAAAGAAATCGACGCGCTTCCTGCAATCGAAGGACTGCTCTGCGTCAGCCCGGTTCTTTACAGGGATTGAGGTTCTTTGGAAAACAGCTTTTAAAACGCTGCCTTACGCTGCGACAGCGACATTTCAAAAACGCCCGCTTATTCTGTGAAAAACACAGCGTGAGCGGGCGCTCTCTATTTTCGTCTGATTTTCACCGGATCGGACGGTTTTAGGATCTGACAATTCGCCCCTCATTGCGCAGGTATGCATCGTATTGGCGGTCATGTATTTGAGCCATCGCTTATTTGCAGGCGCCGCCAATTACGAATTCCGTTCCAGAATTCTTTTATAGCTTCGATACATCAGATAAACCCCTACCGTGCAGTCCAAAACAAGCATCACAATCCCAAGGCCTAACGAAATCAGGCAGCAGATTCCGGAAAGCATAAATGCGAACGCGCACTTTTGATACAGCATCCCCATTTCCAGATTGTAAGCCGTGACATCTTTTACCTTCGATTTTAACGTTTTATCTCCACTCCAGAAAGTGATAGGCTCTTTGCTGTTTTTTTCAAAGATCCCGATAATCAAAAACGGAACCGCACATAAAAGACACGATATCAGTCCGACAATTTTTTCTGCCATAATAATGCCTCCGATTATTTTGCATTTCTATCAAATTTTACTGCGCCCGGCTCTGCAAAATCCTTTTATCTTTTCCTCTCATTTCTATTTCTACGCACGCTTTTTGCGCATAACGAGTTTATGTCAAGTGCTACGCACGGAGCAATCCGGTATCAAAGGGGTCAAAATACTTTTTGACCCCAACAACATCTTTACTCCACTTCCACACAAACCGGATAATGATCGGACAGCCATACGTTGCCCTCTTTGTCTGTCCACTTCACAGGCTCGCCGGTCTTGATGTCGCCCTTCACCAGCAGAAAATCAATGCTGCAGGGATGATCTTCTTCCGTGAAGCCGTGATAGGTGATGCCGATATGCTCGGTTACATTGGTGTATTCCGGATACTCTTTTAAAATTTCGAATTCCGGGTCCTGCGGCTCTGCATTGAAATCGCCGGTGATCATCGTAGGTGCATCGGGATAAAGCTGCTCGGTTTTTAATTTTTCCAGAATCTGACGAAGCCCCAGGATTCTCGCCTGTGCGCCGATATGGTCCAGATGGGTGTTTACAATACGGAATACCTTGCCGGTTTCCAGATCCTCAAACAGCGCTTCGTTGCAAATTCTCGGGCAAATGCTCTGCTCTGCGTAGCGGGATGCAGGCACATAAGGCGTCTCGGACAGCCAGTAGGACTGCATCTCCATCAGGTTTAAGCGATCCTTGCGGTATGCGATGCTGACCTGCTCATCCCGAAGCTCCGGGCCGCGTCCGCAGCCGATTACATAATACCCTGTCAGGTTTTCTTTCAGCCATTTTGCGATATGCGGCAGCACTTCCTGAAAGCAGATCATATCAGGCTTCTCCTGCGCGATTTTCTTTAAAATCAAATCCTTGCGGTATTCAAAATTGTTCTCCCCATCCTGTCCAAAATCACAGCGGATGTTAAATGTCACCAGTTTCATAATGAATCCTCCCTTTTCCCCTTTTTCGAGTCTTTTCTTATGATTTCGCTTATATGTTACAGTTCACTCGTGCCCTTCTGAGTTCAGATTTTCGTGCAAGCACGGAATCTGAACTCAGAAGGGCACGAGTGAACTGTAACAATTATATCCCTGTCCCTTCGGAAATACAATGCAGATAAAAGAACAAAAAATCTCCAAAAATTACATTTTTCTAATTGACACAATGCTTATTTTATGATAGAATTTTATTCGCTGTGAAACACAAGGTGTATCACACTTCATAAGCTGCTGTGGCTCAGTCGGTAGAGCGTCGCATTGGTAGTGCGGAGGTCACGGGTC
>OBHX01003034.1_pt1 | contig 12383 bp, 10 predicted proteins | sample 1519331 | NCBI WGS metagenome assembly OBHX01 (sample SAMEA2602897, study PRJEB22501) | metagenome
AAAGCAGAAAGAAAGGTATCTGAAAAAGCTGACGGATGACAGAAGAAAGAAGAGCGACGAGCTGCGGGCCCACAAGGAAAAGGAACTGATGGAGTTTTAGTGAGCGAGACACGAAACACGCTGCATGCGGGGGGGGGGGCTGCCAGCCCACCTCGCCATATTGCGATTATTATGGACGGCAATGGCCGCTGGGCCACTCAACGGGGGCTGCCCCGCACCGCGGGACATAAGGCGGGGGCGGAGACCTTCCGCCGGATCGCCACCTACTGCAAGAACATCGGCGTCAAGTACCTGACAGTTTACGCCTTTTCCACGGAAAACTGGAAGCGCTCGGAGACAGAGGTCTCCGCCATTATGGCGCTTTTGAAGAAGTATCTGCTGGAAGCCGTGGACACTATGGAGCGGGACCATATCCGACTCCACTTCTTTGGAGACATGACGCCCATCGCACCGGAGCTGCGGGCGTTGGCCCACGAGACGGACGAGATCACGGAGCATTTGTCCAAGGACGATTTTCAGGCCAATGTCTGTCTGAACTACGGCGGCCGGGATGAGATCCTCCGGGCTGTCCGCCGGTTTGCGGCGGAGTGTGCGGAAGGGAAGCGGAAGCCGGAGGACCTGGACGAAACGCTGTTTTCCACCTATCTGGACTCTGCCGGCATCCCGGACCCGGAGCTGATCATCCGCCCCAGCGGGGAGCAGCGGCTGAGCAACTTCCTCCTGTGGCAGTGTGCGTATTCCGAGTTTTATTACACGGATACCCTCTGGCCGGACTTCGATGAAGGGGAGCTGGACAAGGCAATCGCCGCCTACCAGAGCCGGGATCGCCGGTTCGGCGGTGTGAAGAAATAAGCCCTTACAGGTGTTGAAAGGACTGAAATTCTATGTTGCAAAGATGGTTGGTGGTCATCATCGGCCTGCCGCTGCTGCTGGCGGCGCTGCTGCTGTGTCCGGACTGGGTGACGGTGATCGTGGTATGCGGCATTGCCGCTGCCGCGGCCTATGAGCTGCTGCACACGGCGGGAAAGAAAGTGCCCAAGTGTGTCTATGCGTTTACCATTCTGGCTGCCGTGGCGCAGGAATGGGTCATCTATGACGCGCATACCTGGCAGTTTTATGACAGCTATCAGTCCGTGGGCATGATCCGCATTTTGTGCGTGCCGCTGGCGCTGGTGACGGCCCTGTTTTTCGTTGCCGTCAAGGACTACGGAACGCCGAACGCCATGCCCTTTGCCGATGTTGCCACAGCGATGATGGGCGGCACAGTGTTTCCCATGATGTACAGCGCCATTTTCCTGCTGCGGATGGACGGGCTGTACGGCAAGATGTATGTACTGCTGCCATTCTGCGTGGCTTTTCTGGGAGACAGCTTTGCCATGTACGGCGGGATGCTGTTCGGAAAACGGAAAATGGCCCCGGCGGTCAGCCCCCACAAGACGTGGGCGGGTTCTGTCGCCGGATTGATCGGCAGCGCCTTGGGACTGGTGCTCTGGGGTGTGGTGGCCCGGATGTGGCTGGGTTACGAGCCGAACTACCTGAATCTGGTCCTGGCCGGTCTGGTGACCAACGCCATCGGCCAGCTGGGCGATCTCGCCATGTCCCTCATCAAGCGGGAGGCGGGCGTGAAGGATTACAGCCATATTTTCCTGACCCACGGCGGAATGTTGGACCGATTCGATTCCACCCTGTTTATCACTCCGTGGATCTATTTGTTTGTGTGCGCGGGTATGCTTTAAGAGACATAGAGGACATACTATGATGAATACGATCTCAATATTGGGCTCCACCGGCTCCATCGGCCGTCAGACTCTGGATGTAGCGGAGCAGCTGGGCCTGCAGGTGGCGGCACTGACCGCCAATTCCAACGTGGAGCGAATGGAGGCACAGTGCCGGAAGTTCCGTCCCCGCCTGGCGGTGATGACGGAGGAAGCAGCTGCAAAGGAACTGGCAATTCGCTTGCAGGACACGTCTGTAAAGGTGTTGGCCGGTACAGATGCTCTGGTGGACGCCGCCGTGATCCCGGAGGCGGAAACGGTAGTCACCGCCGTGGTTGGCATGGTGGGATTGAAGGCCACGCTGGCCGCCATCCGAGAGAAAAAGCGTATCGCCTTAGCCAATAAGGAAACGCTGGTCTGCGCCGGTGAACTGGTGATGAGTGAGGCGGACCGCTGCGGTGCGGAGATCGTGCCGGTGGACAGCGAGCATTCCGCCATCTTCCAGTGCTTGCAGGGCTGCGCCGACCGTCAGGAGATCCGGCGGCTGATCCTGACCTGCTCCGGCGGGCCCTTCCGGGGGATGGGCCGGGACGAGGTGGGACGCATGACCAAGGCCGACGCCCTGCGGCACCCCAACTGGACGATGGGCCCCAAGATCACCGTGGACTGCTCCACGCTGATGAACAAAGGGCTGGAGGTCATCGAGGCCATGCGGCTGTACCGTCTGCCGCTGGCGCAGGTGTCCGTCATGGTGCATCCGCAGAGCATCGTTCACTCCATGGTGGAATTTAAGGACGGAGCCGTTCTCGCCCAGTTGGGTACGCCGGATATGCGACTGCCCATCCGCTACGCCATGACCTACCCGGAGCGGGGGGAGAACCCGGCACCGCCGCTGGACCTTTTGAACAGCCCGCCCCTGGCCTTTCTGGAGCCGGACCGGGAGACTTTTCCCTGCCTCCGTCTGGCGGAGGAGGCGGCCGAGGCAGGCGGCACGGCCTGCGCCATTCTGAACGGCGCCAACGAGGAAGCCGTCCGTCTGTTTTTGGCGGAAAAAATTGGTTTTTATGACATTTCCGACCTGGTTGCGGCGGCGCGGGCGACCGTCCCGGTGACGCAAACACCCTCGTTGGAGGAAATTTTATCAGCGGACCACGCCGCCCGAGAGGCCGTGAAGTCCGCATTTGCAAGGAGACATTCATGAGCTTTGTCTACATCTTGGCGGCGATCTTGATTTTCGGCGTGCTCATCGCCGTGCATGAGCTGGGCCACTTTCTGGCGGCGAAGCTCTGCGGCGTACAGGTCAACGAGTTTTCCATCGGCATGGGCCCTGCCGTCTGGCACCGGAAGAAGGGGGAGACAGCCTATTCCTTCCGCATCCTGCCCATCGGCGGCTACTGCGCCATGGAGGGGGAGGACGGAGACACGGGCAACGCCCGGGCCTTCACCCGTCAGGGCTTCTGGAAAAAATTCGTGATCTTAGCCGCCGGTGCTTTCATGAATTTCCTGACGGGACTGCTGATCGTGGCGATCCTGTTCAGCAGCGCCGGGACCTTCTTTGTGGACGGGATCACAGGCCTTGCCCCGGAGGTGTCCCAGACCGGGGAAAACGGTTTACAGGCCGGGGATCAGATCTATAAGATCAACGGCTGGCGCACCTATTTCAGCGGCGATGCCCAGATGTTTCTGAGCTATTCCGGCGACACGGCGGATATTGAAGTCGTCCGGAACGGGCGGTACATTCTGGTGGAAAACGTCGCCCGGCAGACCTGCACCGACCAGCAGGGGGAGCCTTATCAGGGCTTCGGCCTGTATGTGGGACGGCTGTCTGTCCCGGCCACCGTATCCAACCGCATCCGCTACACCTGGTATCAGACCATGGACTTCGTGCAGCTTGTGTGGTTCAGTCTGGGCCAGCTTGTTACCGGCGGGGCCGGACTCAATGACCTCAGCGGGCCGGTGGGCATTGTGACCACCATCAAGGATGTAGGCACCGAGGCTCAGGAAACGGCGGAACAGAATGACCAGAACGGCCTGCTGGCTGCGGCGGAGAGCATCGCCTATTTCGCGGCGCTGATCGCTGTGAATCTGGCGGTGATGAATCTGCTGCCCCTACCGGCGCTGGATGGCGGACGGATCTTTTTTCTGCTGGTGGACGCAGTTTCCATGGCGCTGTTCAAGCGGAAGGTACCGGAGAAATATCAGGCGGCCATCAACACGGCGGGCTTTGCCCTGCTGATGGGCTTTATGCTGCTGGTAACATTCCAGGATGTATTCAAATTGGTAAAGTAGGCGATCAATATGACAAAGAAATTGATGGTTGGCAAGGTGGCTGTGGGCGGCGGTGCCCCCGTGTCCATCCAGTCCATGTGCAATACGAAAACCGACGATGTGGCCGCTACTGTGGCCCAGATTCACGCATTAGAGGATGCCGGATGCGAGATCATCCGGGTGGCGGTGCCGGACGAGGACGCTGCCAAGGCGGTAGACAAGATCAAGGAGCAGATCGCTATTCCCCTGATCGCAGACATCCACTTCAACTACAAGCTGGCGCTGATGTGCGCCGAGCGGGGGATCGACGCCCTGCGGATCAACCCCGGCAACATCGGCGGGGAGGAGAAGGTCAAGGCCGTGGCGGACATTTGCCGCCAAAAGAACATCCCTATCCGCATCGGCGTCAACGGCGGCTCTTTGGAAAAGGAGCTGCGGGCCAAGTACGGCGGTGTGACCGCCGAGGCGCTGGTAGAGAGCGCCATGGGCCATGTCCGGCTGCTGAACCGGTTCGATTTTGACGATATCTGCATTTCCGTGAAATGCTCCGACGTGCCGCTGACCATGCGGGCCTACACGCTGCTGAGCCAGCAGACGGACTACCCGCTGCATCTGGGCGTCACCGAGGCCGGAACGCCCTCTATGGGTATGGTGAAGTCTGCCATGGGCATCGGTGGATTGCTGTGCATGGGCATCGGCGATACCATTCGGGTGACCCTGACGGCGGACCCGGTGGAGGAAATTTACGCCGCCAAGAAGATCCTGCGGGCGGCAGGTCTGCGGAAAGAGGGCGTGAATCTCATCGCCTGCCCCACCTGCGGCCGCACCCGGATCGACCTGATCCCTATGGCGGAGGAAGTGGAGCGCCGTCTGGCCAACTGCAAAAAGAATATCACGGTAGCGGTGATGGGCTGCGCCGTCAACGGCCCAGGAGAGGCCTCAGCCGCCGACGTGGGCATTGCGGGCGGCAAGGGCGAGGGCCTGATTTTCCGCAAAGGAGAGATCCTTTACAAGGTGCCTCAGGAGCGGCTTGTGGACGCATTGATGGAGGAAATCGAAAAGCTGTAAGCAGCTTTTACATAAGATAGGGGAAAGAAGGACGCATGTCGAGAGAGATACCGTTTTTTGAATTATTTGCGCAGCTGCAGCTCTCCCCGGAGCTGCGGCTAAAGCTGTTGGGGGCGGTGATCGCCAGCGCCTGCATCCATCAGGACACCCTCTCTATGGAGCTGGCGATGATCGTGAAGCACCCTCTGGAGCCGTCGGATCTGGACGAGCTGAACAGCGCCATCCGTAACGGCTACGGACTGAACGAGGTGCGATTCCGGGTCACGCTGAAGGAGGAACAGCTGCCCTCCCAGCGGAAGGCAGCGGCCGCGCCGTCCGCCCCGTCCGGGGGAGGTCCATCAGGGCCGGTCCTGATGGGCAACCCCATCAAGGTCAAGCCCGTGGAAATGAAGACGCTGGATCTGAAAATGGGCAATGCCACGGTAAGCGGCAAGGTGTTCTCCGTGGAATGTGTGGAGACCCGGCGGCCCGGTATGTGGCGGCTCCATGTGGAGATGACGGACTACACCAGCTCCGTGGCCGTCCATAAAAACCTGACGGAAAAGGAAGCCAAGGGCCTGGATGGGAAGATCAATCCCGGTATGTGGCTGTGCGTTCAGGGCAAGATGGAGCCCACCTGGGACGGCAAGGACATCCAGCTCAATCCCTACCACATCAACGTCATCCAGCACGAGGAACGGCAGGATACCGCCCCGGTGAAGCGTGTGGAGCTGCATCTCCACACAAAAATGAGCAATATGGACGCCCTGACGGACACGAAGGAGGTCATCAAGGAGGCCATCCGCTGGGGCCATCCCGCCATTGCCATCACGGATCACGGTGTGGCCCAGTCCTTCCCGGACGCGTGGCACGCCGCCGGGGACAAGATCAAGATCCTCTATGGCGTGGAGGGGTATTTTATCAACAACGTGGACGACCGCATTGCCGTCCACGGCCGGGGGGACTGCGGGCTGGACGACGAATTCGTCTGCTTCGATATTGAGACCACCGGCTTGAAGGTGGATCGGGAGGCCATTACGGAAATCGGCGCGGTGGTGCTGAAAAACGGCGAGATCGCCGAGCGGTTCCAGACTTTTGTGAACCCCAACCGCCGCCTGACACCGGAGATCATCGGCCTCACCGGCATCACCGACGAAATGCTGAAGGACGCCCCCCAGCTGAAGGATGCCCTGACGGAATTTCTGAAATTCGTCAACGGCCGGCCCTTGGCCGCCCACAACGCGGAATTCGACATCGGGTTTATCCGGGCAGGCTGCAAAAAGGTGGGTCTGGAATTTGACCCCACCTATGTGGACTCCCTGATTCTGGCCCAGAACCTGCTGCCGGAGCTGTCCAAATACAAACTGGATATTGTGGCGGAGCATTTGGATCTGCCCGCCTTCAACCACCACCGGGCCAGCGACGATGCCGCCACGGTGGGCTATATGCTGATCCCGTTCTGGAAAATGCTCCATGAACGGGGGATCCACACCCTCCAGGCCGTCAATAAGGAGATGGAAAAGCTGCGGCCTCTGGGCAGCAAGTCCAACCGTTTTCCCAAACACATCATTATTCTGGCCCGGAACAAGGTGGGCCTAAAAAATCTCTATCAGCTGATCTCCGCTTCCAACCTGAAATATTTCAAGCGGGTGCCCACCATCCCCAAAAGCGAGTTGATGGCCCATCGGGAGGGCCTGATCATCGGCTCCGCCTGCGAGGCCGGTGAACTGTTCAAGGCGGTGGTGGATCACAAGGACTGGGACGAGCTGAAGCGCATCGCATCCTTTTATGACTATCTGGAAATTCAGCCCCTGTGCAACAACGCCTTCATGCTCCGCAACGGCGAGGCACGAAGCGAGGAGGACCTGCGGGAATTCAACCGCATCATCGTCCGCCTCGGCGAGGAGCTGGGAAAACCCGTCTGCGCCACCGGCGATGTCCATTTCCGGGAGCCGGAGGACGAGGTGTACCGGCACATTCTGCTGGCGTCCAAAAAGTTCCCGGACGCCAACGAGCCCCTGCCCATCTACTTCAAGACCACCCAGGAGATGTTGGAGGAATTCCGGTATCTGGGGGAGGAGAAGGCCTACGAGGTAGTGGTCACCAATACCCGCCTGGTGGCGGACCAGATCGAAACCTTCGAGCTGCTGCCGGCAGAGCTGTTCCCGCCCCGGCTGGAAAATTCCGAGGAGGATCTGAACCGCCTGGTGTGGGAAAAGGTCCACCGGCTCTACGGCGAGGACCCGCCCCAGCTGATTGTGGACCGCCTGAACGTAGAGCTGGGCGGTATCTTAGGCAAGTATGACGTGGTGTACATGTCCGCTCAGAAGCTGGTGCAGCGCAGCAACGAGTGCGGCTACCTGGTGGGCTCCCGTGGCTCCGTGGGCTCGTCCCTGGTGGCTTACATGTCCGGCATCACAGAGGTCAACTCCCTGCCGCCCCACTACCGCTGTCCTAAGTGCAAAAACAGCGAATTCATTCTGGACGGCAGCTACGGCTGCGGCGCGGATATGCCGGATAAGGTTTGTCCCGTCTGCGGCACCAAATACGTGAAGGACGGATTTGACATTCCCTTTGAGACCTTCCTGGGCTTCGGCGGCGGCAAGGTGCCGGATATCGACCTGAACTTCTCCGGCGAATATCAGGCCCGGGCTCACCGTCACGCCATCGAAATGTTCGGAGAGACACAGGTGTTCCGGGCGGGTACCATCGGTACGCTGGCGGAAAAGACTGCCTACGGCTTCGTGAAGAAGTATCTGGAGGAAAACGGCATCGTGGCCTGCCGGGCGGAGGAAAACCGCCTGACCCAGGGCTGCGTGGGCGTCCGCCGCACCACCGGCCAGCACCCCGGCGGCCTGGTGGTGGTCCCGGACGATAAGGATATGGAGGACTTCTGCCCGGTGCAGCACCCGGCGGACGCCGATGATTCCGATACCATCACCACCCATTTTGAATATCACTCCATGGAGGCCAACATCCTGAAGCTGGATATGCTGGGACACGATGACCCCACCATGGTGCGTATGATGCAGGATCTCACCGGTGTGGACCCCCATGAGATCCCGCTGGACGATCCGGAGACCATGTCCATTTTCATTTCCAGCAAGGTGCTGGGTTATGAGAATGACCCTATTCTGGGGCCAACCGGCGCCGTGGCCATCCCGGAGTTCAACACCCGGTTCACCCGCCAGATGCTGATCGACACCCAGCCCAAGGACTTCAACACGCTGGTGCGGCTCTCCGGCTTCTCCCACGGTACGGACGTGTGGATGGGCAATGCCCGGGAGCTGATCCTCAGCGGCACCGCCAGCGTTCTGGAAACGGTGGGCTGCCGTGACGATATTATGCTGTACCTGATCTCCAAGGGCCTTGACCCCAAAATGAGCTTCAAGATCATGGAGAAGGTGCGAAAGGGCAAGGTGAAGAAGGGCGGCTTCGACGAGGGCTGGGAGGAGGCCATGATGGAGCACGATGTACCGGACTGGTACATTGAGTCTCTGGCCAAGATCGGCTACCTGTTCCCCAAGGCCCACGCCGTGGCCTACGTCATGATGGCCTTCCGCATCGCCTGGTTCAAGGTCCATGAGCCCCTGGCGTTCTACGCCACCTTCTTCTCCGTCCGAGCCAAGGCGTTTGACGCGGAATACTGCTGTGCCGGCATGGACGCTGTGAAGCGGAAGATCAAGGAGATCGAAAACAACAAGGACGCCACCGCTGTAGAGCAGAACCTGCTGACCACGCTGGAGGTGTGCTATGAGTTCTATCTCCGGGGCTTCCATTTCGACACCATCAACATCTACAAGTCGGACGCCACCAAGTTCGTGGTCACGGAAAAGGGCCTGCTGCCGCCCTTTGTGACGGTCCACGGCCTGGGCGAGGCGGCGGCTTTGGACACGGTGGAAAAGCGAAAGGGGAAGGAGTTCATCTCCATCGAGGAGTTTGCCATGTGCTGCAATAAGCTGTCCAAGACCCATATCGAGCAGCTGAAGGCGCTGGGCGCTTTCGCGGGCATGGCGGACACCAGCCAGATCACCCTGTTTTAAGAGGCGATCACCAGGAAATAAGCACGCCTGATCCGGCTGATAGCCGCGTCGGGCGTGCTTTTCAAAAAAGAGTTGGAGTGTACTGACAACGGCTGAATCCTCTTGGGATTCAGTATGCGTAAGGCTAAAGCACTTTGCAGAAACGCACCTCGTATTCACTGAATACGAGGTGCGTTCTTATTAAGAAAATCCGTTTTTACTTTTCCAGCTTGCTGTTGCACTTGCTGAGGAAGCGGTCATTGGTGATGATCGCCCGGGTGTGGGTGCCTGCGCCGATGGGGCCCTTCTCGTCCCACGCCTTTACGGCAAAGTCGATCATCTTGCCGTTTTCGGAAACGGCGGTGATCTCAGCCTCTGCCCAGACCTTCATACCCACGGGGGTAGGGGCGTCATGGGAGACATTCAGATGGGTGCCCACGCTGCCCTTGCCCTCCTCCAGATACTGCTGAAGGACGCCGGCTGCGGCATTTTCCATCATAGCCGTCATAAAGGGGGTGCCGAACACCGGCAGCATCCCGGAACCGGCCATCTGTGCGGTGAGCTCCGGGGTGACCGTTTTTTCAACAGTCAATTTTGCGCCAATTTCAATCATACTCAGTTCCTTTCTGTCCCGCGTTGGCAGGACTGCGGTTTCTGTTAAATACCCAGCTCCGTCCAGAGATCGTTGTACAGCGTCAGCGTGTCGGCGGGGAGGTTGGTATACAGCTCGCAGCGGGCCAGCACGTCATCGGGAGCGGCCATGATCTCATAGCGCTCCTCGTCCAGAGGCTCGCCGTAGGTCTCCTCGTAGTAAGCGGGATAACCCTCCAGAGCCTCCAGATTGGGGGAAGCATAGCCAATGTAGTCCATGTTGGCCAGATTGGATTCCGTGGAGGCGATGAAGTTGATCCACGCCTCGGCCTCCTCCTTGTGCTGAGCGGTTTTCAGAACGCACATGGCGTCCACGAACCAGTTGCTGCCCTCCTTGGGCACCACGAACTTCAGATCGGGGTTGTTGTCCAGCATGGTCAGGTAGTCACCGGCGTAGTACATGGCAATGGCGGCGTTGCTGCCCTCCATCTTGCCGAAGACCTCGTCCATCACGAAGGACTGGTACACACCCTTGCTCTTGGCGTCTGCCAGCAGCTCGTAAGCTTCCCGGATCTGAGACTCGTCGGTGGTGTTGATGTCATGGCCCAGATCCAGCAGGGCGGCGGCCAGAGCGTCCCGGGAGTTGCGGATCATCAGGACGTTGCCGGCGTACTTCTCATCAAACATGGCGTCCCAGCTGTCGATGTCGCCGTCCACCATGGTGGAATTGTAGATGATGCCCAGGGTGCCCCAGGTGTAGGGAACGGTGTACTTGTTCTCGGGATCGAAGCTCAGGCTCTTGTACTGCTCGCCGATCTTTTTATAGTTGGGGATGTTGTCATAGTTCAGCTCTGCCAGCATACCCTCGTCAATGAGACGGGCGATCATATAGTCAGAAGGGACGATGACGTCATAGTCACCAGCGCCGGTTTTCAGCAGGGAGTACAGGGCTTCATTGCTCTCGGCGGTCTGGTAGTTGACCTTGATGCCGGTCTCGTCCTCGAATTTGTAGATCAAGTCCTCGTCAATGTATTCACCCCAGCTGCAAACATTCACAACACGCTTGCCGCTGCCGTTACTGCTGCCGGAATTGTTGTCGGAGCCGTTGCCGCTCATGGTTGTATAGTCGCTGCCGCCGCATCCGGTGAGAAACAGGCTTGCCGCCATGGTCATGGCACAAGTCAAGGCTAATGCTTTTTTCAATTGATCATTCCTCCAGTGTTTTTTTGATTTTTCTATTTCAGGCTTACGCCGTGAAACCGTTCTTATCGCCGCTGCTCCGCGGCCAGCTTGCGCTCCTGTCGGGCCTCCCGGACGTTGATGACCGCCAGCAGGACCAGCACTGTCACAAACAGCAGGGTGGAGATGGCGTTGATCTCCGGGGTCACCTTCTTCTTGGTCATGCCGTAGATGGTCATGGCCAGAGTAGAGGAAGAGGACCCGGCGGTGAAGTAGCTGATGACGAAATCGTCAATGCTCATGGTGAAGGCCGTCAGCGCGCCGGAGACGATGCCGGGCTTGATCTCCGGGATGATGACCTTCCAGAAGGCCTGCATCCAGGTGCAGCCCAGGTCCATGGCGGCGTCCACCAGGTTGCGGTCCATCTGCCGCAGCTTGGGACTGACAGAGAGGATCACATAGGGAATGTTAAAGGTGATGTGGGCGATCAGCAGGGTACCGAAGCCCATGGTCAGCCGGACGGGCAACTGGAAAAGCCCCAGGGCGTTGAACCAGGCAGCAAAGCTGCCCCAGCCGTTGAAGAACGCCACAAACAGCAGGCGCATGGAAACACCGGTGACAATATCGGCGTTCATCATGGGAATGTTGTTGACGGTCATCAGCGGGTCCCGGACCCGGCGGCGCATGGCATAGAAGCCGATGGCGGCGAAGGTCCCGGCCACGGTGGCGATCACGGTGGCCAGCAGGGAGACCAGCAGGGTAGTATACATGCTCTGCATGATGAGCCGGTTGCGGAACAGCTTGGTGTACCACGCCAGGGAAAAGCCCTTCCAGACCATGTTGCTGTTGCCTGCGTTGAAGGAGAAGACGATCAGCAGCACGATGGGAGCGTAGAGGAACACGAACACCAGCACCATAAACAGACGGTTGAGAAGGGAATTGTTCTTTTTCACATCATCACCGCCTGTTCTTCACCCTCGCCGAAGCGGTTCATGACCACCATGCAGATGACCACGATAATCATCATCACCAGGGAGATGGCCGCGCCCAGCTGGGGATTATAAGCGCCGCCCATGTACTGCTGTTCGATCAGATCGCCAAGCAGCATCTCCGTGCCGCCGCCCAGCATTTTGCTGAGGGCGAAGGTGGAAACGGGGGGGAAAAACACCATAGTGATCCCGGAGAGGACGCCGGGCAGGGAAAGGGGCAGGATCACCCGCCGGAACACCTGAAAGGAGTTGGCCCCCAGATCCCGCGCTGCTTCGATGAGGCTGCGGTCCAGCTTGATAATGACGGAGTAGATGGGCAGAATCATGAAAGGCAGGTAGTTATACACCATGCCCAGCACCACAGCTCCCTGGGTGTTGATCATGCGGAAGAAGCTGAGATCCGTACCGAACACGCTGTTGTAGAGGGCAATCAGACCGATTTTTCGGAACAACTGGTTCAGGAGACCATTGTTTTCCAGAATGGCCATCCAGGAATAGGTCCGCAGCAGGAAGTTCATCCACAGATCGGAAGAGCACACGTCTGAACTCCAGTCACCTTGTAATCTCGTATG
>OBHX01003045.1_pt1 | contig 12347 bp, 15 predicted proteins | sample 1519331 | NCBI WGS metagenome assembly OBHX01 (sample SAMEA2602897, study PRJEB22501) | metagenome
ATAACGCTCTCATAAAAAAGGGATATTGCGAAAGTTTCCCAATTCGCCACGCAGAAAATAAAACGGGGGTTACCAAACCCCGCCGCCAATGGAGTGTTAATGTGCCGGTGATTTCTGTGCCAGTCGTTCAGGCTCATGCCTGTACTTAAAGAACAATGCAAAGATAACCGCAAGTGCTAACGCATACGCGGCAAACACCAGCCAGATGGTTTGCCAATCCTTAACGCCATCGACAGAGAAGTAATCTACCGCCATCCCGCTCAGGATTGAACCCACCCAAGCGCCCACGCCGTTGACCATCGTCATAAATAGCCCCTGCGCGCTGGCGCGAATGTTAGAGCTAACCTCCTGCTCGACAAATACCGATCCCGAGATATTGAAGAAATCAAACGCACAGCCGTAGACGATCATCGACATCAGCAGCAGCACAAAACCAAACGGCGACGGATCGCCAAAGGCAAAGAAGCCAAAGCGCAGCGTCCATGCCAGCATGCTCATCAGCATCACCGTTTTAATGCCAAAGCGTTTAAGGAAGTACGGAATAGTGAGAATAAAGCCCACCTCCGCCATCTGTGAAACGGAAAGCAATATGGAGGGGTACTTCACCACAAAGCTGTCGGCAAATTCCGGGTTACGGGCAAAATCATGCAGGAACGGATTGCCAAAGACGTTGGTGATTTGCAACACCGCCCCCAGCATCATCGCAAACAAAAAGAAGATTGCCATCTGCGGTTTTTTAAACAGAACAAAGGCGTCCAGACCGAGCTTGCTGGCAAGCGTGGTGTTTGCTTTCTTCTCAGCAACCGGGATTTTCGGCAACGTAAGCGCATACAGAGCCAGCAGCAGCGATGCGCCTGAAGCGATATACAACTGCGCGCTGCTCAGTTCCAGTCCCATCAAGCTGACAGTCCACATCGCCACAATAAACCCAATGGTGCCAAACACACGAATTGGCGGGAACGCGGTGACCGGATCCTGACCCGATTGTGCCAGGCACGAGTATGAGACGCTATTCGATAACGCAATCGTCGGCATATACGCCATTGCGTTAACCAGCATCACCCAAAACATAGTCTGCGGATCGGTAACGGTTGTGGCATATAGCAACACGCCCGCACACACCAGATGACAAAGCATATAGGCGCGCTCGGCGCGTAGCCATTTATCGGCAATGATGCCCATAATGCCCGGCATGATAATCGCCGCCAGCCCTTTCGAACTGTAAATCATACCGACGTTCGCGCCGGTAAAATCCAGGGTATTAATCATGTAGGAACCCAGGGTTACCAACCAGCTTCCCCAGATGAAATATTGCAAAAACGACATGAGCTTTAAGCGAGATGCGATACCCATTTTTCCGTTCCTTGCCATAAAGTAAGACCCCGCAAGCGGGGTCATTTTTTAGTTATTCAGGCCAGTTTGCGCAAGAATCCGCAGATCAAATTGATGAAATTCTGCCGGGAGAGTTCCGCCGCAGCCAGCGTCTGCGCATGAGATAATTTAACATCACCCAGACCTTCCGCCAGGTTGGTGATGGCCGCCACCGCAACCACTTTCAAACCGCAGTGGCGCGCAGAGATAACTTCAGGCACCACCGACATCCCCACCACGTCACCACCGATAATTTGCATCATGCGGATTTCTGCCGCGGTTTCAAAGTTCGGCCCCGGATACGAGACAAAAACCCCTTCACTCAGCGGGAACCCTTCCTCAGCGGCAACAGTTTGCAGGATCGCACGGTAGTCAGCATCATAGGCATTCGCCAGTGAAAAGAATCGCTCACCAAAACGCTCATCGTTTGGCCCTACCATCGGCGTACCCGGCATCGTATTGATGTGATCGCTAAGCGCAACGAGGCTACCCGGTCCGACTTCGGGACGCAAAGAGCCTGCGGCATTGGTGCAAAACAGCAGCTCACAGCCCAGCAGTTTCAGCGTACGAATGGCATCCGTCATCACCGTCATACCGCGACCTTCATAGAAATGTCCACGTCCTTTCATACAGGCCACCGGAATTCCCGCCAGATTTCCCAACACCAGTTCACCAGCATGGCCGCGTACGGTACTCACCGGGAACCCTGGTAGTTTCTCGTAAGAGATGGCAACCGCATCCTCAATTTGATCCGCCAACGCCCCCAGGCCAGAGCCGAGGATAAAGGCTACGCGCGGCGTAAAATCCGGTTTGTAACCACGAATGATATCAGCGCTATACCAAGGATTTTGCGAGAAAAGAGAGTGGCTCATGAGATGTCCTTAATACTGAGTAATCGAAATAACGTAGCGTACCGCATTGTTATAGCGAGACTACGCAATCGATTACCAATACCGTTTATCCCGATAACCGATAGTAAATCGGTATAGATGGCATGTGCTAAATCGGCCTGAACTCACATTTTTTTTCTGCCAGAAATGGCAAGGAGTACCAACATATCTGGAATTCGTCAGACGAGTGGGCTGACAAAACCCGCCCTGAGAATGACTGACAAACATTTGTTGATTATTAATAAGCGAAAGCAGGTACAACAACGTGCTTTCGCTAATCAATAATTTAAATGGGGGAAACTGCTGTTTACTTCTTATAGAGTTCGCTGGTCACTACAGCCTGAGAACCATTGCCTATAGAAGAGAAGTTCTTAATAACAAAGAAATCAGCACCTTCTTTATCTGCCATTTTCGAAATTTTGTGCATACATTGATTCACCGTATTTTCCGTTACGGTGATTGACTTGACATGCTTTAAACTATTAGCTTCTTGTTGCGAGATTTCTGTAGCAGCAAGGGCAGACAGACTGAGAAAACATAAAGAAGCGGCCAATGATGTGACTAATGTCTTTTTCATAACTATCCTCATAACTTACATATTAATATTTGAGCGTCAAGATATACTCTTCACATAATATTGCAAACAAAAATCCTTCTATTTATAAAATAGACGAACCGACAAGAATTAAAGATTCATGAGCAGTGTAAACACTAAAACCATCCATATAATAATCAGGTTGAACTGCTTTTAATTATATTTTAATACTACAAAGGAGGAGTAAATGAAGTATGTTATATACAGTAACAATACATACCTCTCACTGGGTATTCAAGAGATAACCTCAAATATCAAAGAGTATGCAAATGAGCATTGCAATCCAACAGTAATGATTATGGACATATCCTCTATAGAATTGCTTGCCAACAAGGATATAGATTTCACACTATTCTGTGCCGCAGTAGTCTTCATAAATAAAGAAAGTGAAGCAAACTCGCTTCAGTACTTTAACCTCCCCTTCCCGATAAAGTTCATCCTGCTGACGTCACATGTCAACATGATATTAGATGAATTAACATTAATCTCACTATCATTAAGCAAAAGAGTATTTTGCAGCCAAATGACTGAAGAGCAATTGTCATGCAAGGCATTATTAACATTAAAGGAAAACATTGCCATCAGGATGTATTTTCGTGAAGAAAAGATCGTTACGATTAGTGAATATTTAAATTTAGGGTATAAAACATCCTATAACTATTGTAATAACGCACTTAAAACACTTGGGTTAAATTATAGCATTGACTCATACAATATAATAAAAGCGTTAGATCGCACGAGTAAATTCGCGGAGATAAAATTTAGTGAGATAAAATGTCTGGTGAGAACAAACTACTTAAAAACAATGATCTTTACAACATATAAATGGGATTTATAACGCACAGAAACTGATTAATACTCAAGGAAGTTCACATCGAGCAGTGCAGCCAGTGAGAATACCTCTTCAAACCAAAATGCCGAACACCCCAAAAAAAAGGAGGCAGTGACACCTCCATAAAAATAACATTTCACTCCAATAGTTAAAATAATATAAATGTATCTATTGGGAATACAATTATCTATAAAAAACATTATCACGCAACAACATTGACGACAAAACAATAAATTTAGGATTTGTCACTGGTAAATTCCATACTTTGCATAAAGCTGGATAAACCACCTAAAAAGCCAATCATTTCTAATATGAGTATTCTGAATTAATGTGAATCTGATCAGTTCAGCTTGCTACATCAATATTATTTTAATACGATTACATCGTAAACTTCGTAGCAACTTTTAGGGGAGTCCCCTCCCCTTTTTTTTTGAACATACATAACGTCGTAGACTATATATTAAAACCGGCCTAATTATTCAAGTTACTTCTTCCTTGTAAAATACTCATGAAATAATCTGATGTGTTAATTGTCGCCCCCCCATTAAGGGAGAATAAATCAACCACTTCATTAAGATTACTATATACTTTTTTCAAAGCCTGCATTTGCTTTTCTATATCATGCATTTTTTGCAGCGCTTGTAGTACCAGATCTGCAGTACAAAAGTCCCTACTATTGTAAAGGTCTATGAATTTCCCACATTCCTCCAGGGTAAACCCCATGCTTCGCATTTGACTTAGTAACATCAGCTCATCAAGATTTTTTTGTGAGTAACTACGATAGCCATTCTCTTTTCGTACAGGTGGTGTCAACAACCCTTTCTGTTCATAGAAACGGATTGTTTTACTTGTTAAGCCAGTTATTTTTGCTACATAGCTGATGTTCATGCCTACCCTTCATTCCCGTTCTATTAATTAGCACATTAACTATTTCATCCAGTTCTTAAAACCCTAAACTCTTACAAACTGCAGACTATACTTCGGAGTATAGTTGCTGATTTTTTATAGTGGAAATTAGCTAAAACATTTATTGCCTAAAGATATAACTAAACTATTAAGCTATTTTTTATACATGTAAATCAATCAATTAGCGTTTTATTTTTTCTACTCATAAGTGGAATGATATATACCACTTAACTTTCAAGAGAGTAACTCCAGTAAAAACAAAAAGTTAAAAAATGACTTATGCTTACTTGTTCAGTTTAATTTTCACGTCTACACTTTTTTGGCGTCCTTTTTATCAGTAACAAAATCATTTCCTTTATATATTATTACAGTGTAGATGTATTACACCCCCGATTAATGAAGACGAACTCTAGATAGCCACTTTTTCTGTAAAAGAGGAGTAAGGCAATGTCGGTTAAACCATGGAATATACCTACAACGGAGGTCATTTTTGCTCAGGGAGAGCAACCCATATTCAGGGTTGGTGACAAAGTCAGAATAGCGACAAGACAACCAGTAGGTCACTACCGAGTCCCCAGATATATTCGCGGCAAAGTGGGAACGATAGAAACGGTACTCGAACCAGTCGCTATCAACAATGAGCAAGAAGGCTTTGGTCGTAATGCAGGGGCAAAGCGTCACTATTATCGTATTGCATTTCCCTTAGCAGCAATCTGGCCAAATTACACCGGCTCGCAAAACGATGGATTAAGAATAGAAGTTTACGAAACATGGCTTGAGGATACTGAGTTATGAGTTTACATGAACATTCCCATGATGAAATCACTGAGGCTGGTGAGCCTAATTTTTATGAAGTAATGGAAATTGCTATTAGAGAGCTATTGACTGAAAAAGGTTACATCGGGGCTGACGAAATACGACGCCAGATTGAAGTCCTGGATTCACGCACTCCAGCGCTCGGTTCAAAAGTTATTGTGCGAGCATGGACCGATCCTGATTTCAAAAAAAGATTGCTCGAAAATGGACGTAGCGCCTGCGAAGAAATGGGTATTAGCTTCTATGACGACACACAGCTCATTGCGCTGGAGAATACAGCAAAGGTTCACAACCTTATCGTTTGCACGCTTTGCTCTTGCTACCCACGTCCTCTGCTTGGATTGCCTCCTGACTGGTATAAACAGAAACCTTATCGAGCGCGAGCAGTAAGCGAGCCCCGGGCCGTGTTAGCCGAATTTGGTACACAGATCCCGGATGATGTTGAAATTCGGGTCAGTGATTCGACGGCAATGGTTCGCTTTCTCGTTATTCCTCAACGGCCTGCAGGAACAGAGAAATACAGCAATGATGAACTTGCCGCTCTGGTAACACGTGATTCAATGATTGGCGTTGTCCATGCAATTACACCTGAACAAAGGAAAGTGTCATGACAAAAACAGCACACCTGGTCCAAAAACTTCCTAATGATATTGGTGGAGAATCTGCCGGACCAATCGTTCAGACAGAACATGAACTTGAACCCTGGGAAAAACGTTGTCATGCTTTAGCCGATGTTCTTGATTTCCATAAAATAATCAATACCGAAGAGAAACGTCGCGGCGTTGAAGCTCTCGGCGCGCAGATGATAACTGAACTGAGTTATTATGAGCGTTGGATAGTTGCATTCTCAAACATCTGCTTTGAAAAACAAATCTTAACGCCTGAAGAGTTGGCAATCAAAATGGATGCGGTAAAAGATAGATTTTCCGGGACACATTCCTGCTAATTTATCACTTTATGTTGAGGCGACGTTTCATAATAACATTGAAGATGCTTCAACGGCATAAGATCGCGAATATAAAATAACACTAAATATCCACGAGGTACTTAGTGTTATTTGCAATTAATTACCGGCTACTTCGTTAAGAAGGGTTGCCAGGATGCTAACTGGAGCAACAACATTATGTGCAACACCATAATCAATCTCCAGAACAGTACTTGCATCCTGATAATCTATATGGGTATCACCATTATCATCCTGCCAAATAACCACCCGTAGGGGTAACTCTATTGCCGCATGAGGATTTGCTTGCATGGCAGGAGTACCACCCTTTGGGTTACCAAACAGAAATAACATCGTCGGTCGCAGAGCAAGACCTACATCTGTTGCCGCTTGCTGTTGATCAACCTGCACAAAAATACGAATATTTTTAGCATTCAATACGCTGACGAGTCTGTTTACAGTATCATCAAAATTGAACTTACTAGGCAGCGTTTTTGTCCGCTCCGGCTTTCTCATCTGTCGTTCCTTTATTTATAGAATATTTATGAAAATACCCGCCAGCGAATGACGGGTATTGATAAATGCTAGCACAGTTATTTAGGCGTCACGTCAACAGAGCCCCAGCTAATACCATTTGGGTTGTTGTCTACCGGGAGCGTGTTCACTACCTTACGCTCATTAATGTCAATCATCGAGACAGAGTTTGCAAATGAGTTAGTTACGTAAGCATATTTGCCATTTTTATCGACAACCACGCCATGGGCCCCATTGCCAGTAGTGATAGTTTTCGCTACCGTAAGGCTTGCGATATCAATCATGTTTATTGTGTTACCCGGCTTGCTCTTCGAGCCCTGATTGGTTACCAGCATGCTTTTACCATCCGGAGTGCCAAACAGCTGGATTGGTACGGTACCGACATTAATTTTCTTCACAACTTTACGCGTTGCTGTATCAATCACCGCTACAGCGTCTTCACCAGACAGGGAAACAAACACCAGTTTTCCGTCCGGTGAGAAACCTACCTGGGCTGGCATTTTACCTAATGGGATCTGCGCGACTTCTTTATTACTGGCTGTATCAACAACGGATACCGAGCCCCCTTTCATATTCGCGATATAAACTTCTTTACCGTCAGGACTCACTCTGAGGCCATGAGGGAACTTACCTACATTAATTGTCGTTAGATTTTTCAAATGCTCTGCATCAATCACGCTGATGGTGTTATCTGCACTATTTGAGATATACGCCATTTTCCCATCAGGGGTGACGACAACATGCGCAGGGTGTGCGCCAACCTGAAGTTTTGCAATAACTGTATCATTCTCGGCATTAATAACCCAAACTTCGCCATGTTCCTTTTTGCCTGCATGAGAATCTTTGCCCATGTCCATCTTCTCAGAATGGGTATCTTTACTCATATCCATATGTTCAGAGCCTGATGAATGTGTCCCGTTAGCACCAAGGTTGGTTACCCAAACTGTTTTATTGTCTGGTGACACCTGAACGTTATGCGGCATTTTACCAACATGTACTTTATCTACAGTCTTTAAAGACGCAGCATCAAGTACATTAACTGAATCTGCACCTTCATTTGCTACATACACTCTGTCTGCTGCAAACGTATAACCAGACCATGCCAGCATACTAATTTGCATTGCAATTAAAATTTTATTTTTGCTTATCATCGCCGCCAATACCCCATTAGTTAAATATATTTACCGGATTAGTTTCAGCAACCAGCTATTGTAGGATTATTTAACATGTCACTAATATTACTCCATCGGGATCGTGTTAATTCTACCTATAACGAGTTACTGTATAAATTGCTTAGTCATTTCATTAATCAATCGCCATACATCATTGTATTAGATACTGCTATCCGTACTTGCGTATAAAGAGTATCAACCTTCCAGCAAGTGGAAGGTCAAGAAAAAAAGTAATAATTTAAAATAGCCTTACAAATCCGCAAGCTGAGCAATTGCCTAAGAATATCGCAGGAGAATTTATAAATATAAAGAGGTAGTCCGGTGCCGGGTAAAAATATAAAAGTTAACGATCAGTTCATCGATACTGAAAGCCAAACTTAACGACATGACAAACACCAGCCATATCGTTAAAGCTGGTACAAAGGATCCCGTGCCCGACCGGCGGTTAATTCACTGGCCTGCATCCGTACTACGTCCCACAGCGCCTGAGCCGCAGTCGATAAAGAACGATTTTTACGTCGTGCCAGCATCAATTGTCGTTCCACAACCGGCGTCAGGCGTTTAACCTGCAAATGGCTGCCCTGTGGCAGAGGAAGCGCCAGCGCAGGCAGCACGCTGATACCAATCCCCGCCTCAACCATCGGGAAAAGCGTGGCAGGGTGACCTATCTCTTGAACGATATTGGCCTCAATGGAAAAGTGAGCCAGCGCCGCATCAATCAACGGTCGACTGCCGGAAGCGTAATCCTGTAATACCAGGCGCTCATGATATAAATCCTGCCAATTTACCCATTCGCGTTGGGCTAGCGGATGATCCCCTCGACACAACAGCAGGAACGGTTCGGATAACACCGCTTCACACTGCAGATCGGTCACAGCACCTGGATCTATCACAATGCCAAAATCTACCTCGCCCTGACGAATACTCTCCAGCACCCACTGTTGCGGACGATCGTGCAGCACAAAATCGATTGCTGGATAAAGCTGATTACTCTGGGCAATACACTGTGGAATAAGGTGAGCAGATATTGTCTGGCTGGCGGCAACGCGCACCGTTCCGGTTAACTGCGTTCCCACCTGGCCTGCTTCACGCAGCGTGCTGTGCAGTTCATCCAGAATACGTTCCAGCCGCGCCGCCAACTGGTGCCCTGCTTCTGTCAGCACCACTTCCCGCGTTGTTCTATCTAACAACCGCACACCCGTCTGCCCTTCCAGCTCTTTAACGCTGTGGCTGACCGCAGACTGGCTTAAGCCAATGATATCCCCCGCCCGGCTAAAGCTTTTGGCCTGAGCGACGGTAACAAAGATACGGAGCTGACGCAGAGAGTAATTCATCTATTCGATTCATATATGGATGCAATAAATCAATTTTATTTCTCAAACAGAAAAACGCAAAATGTTCCTACCGAATTTCAGGAGCTTTTATGAAACTTTTTCGTATCCTTGATCCGTTCACGATAACGTTGATTACGGTCGTTTTACTGGCGTCCTTTTTCCCGGCCGAAGGTGGCTTTGTACCTTTCTTTGAAGGCTTAACCACCGCTGCCATTGCCCTACTGTTTTTTATGCACGGGGCGAAGCTTTCGCGTGAAGCCATTATTGCCGGCGGTAGTCACTGGCGTTTACATCTGTGGGTGATGTGCAGCACGTTTGTTGTTTTCCCGGTGCTGGGCGTTCTGTTCGCCTGGTGGGCACCGGTAAATGTTGACCCGATGCTGTACACCGGTTTCCTGTACCTGTGTATTTTGCCGGCCACGGTGCAGTCGGCAATCGCTTTTACGTCGCTGGCGGGGGGTAACGTTGCTGCCGCCGTGTGTTCCGCTTCGGCCTCCAGCCTGCTGGGTATTTTTCTCTCGCCGTTGCTGGTTGGCCTAGTAATGAATATGCATGGCGCAGAAGGCAGTCTGGAGCAGGTGGGGAAAATCATGCTGCAGCTGCTGCTGCCGTTCGTACTGGGACATCTTTCACGTCCGTGGATTGGTAACTGGGTGTCCCGACATAAAAAATGGATCGCCAAAACGGACCAATCCTCCATCTTGCTGGTGGTGTACTCCGCCTTCAGTGAAGCCGTGGTTAACGGGATCTGGCACAAAGTGGGGATTGGTTCGCTGCTGTTTATCGTGGTGGTCAGCATCGTATTGCTTGCAATCGTGATTGGCATCAACGTCTTTGTTGCGCGGAAATGCGGCTTCAACAAAGCCGATGAGATCACCATTGTCTTTTGCGGATCGAAAAAGAGCCTGGCGAATGGGATCCCAATGGCAAATATTCTGTTCCCGACGTCAGTGATAGGAATGATGGTGCTGCCGTTGATGATCTTCCATCAAATTCAGCTGATGGTGTGTGCCGTGCTGGCACGTCGCTACAAGCAACAAACAGACGCATTGCAGGCGCAGCAGAAAAGCCGCGCCGCAAAGGCTTAGAGCGGGCGTTTCAGGGGCTGCACCAGTTGCGTCAGCCCTTCAGTTTTAATCAGCAGCGTGATTTGCATCAGCTCGCCCAGTTTACCCGGCGGGAATTCATCCTTACGGGCAAACCACAGCAGATACTCTTCCGGGACATCAATCAGCCGACGCCCTTTATATTTGCCAAAGGGCATCACGGTGTTGGCGATTTCAACCAGCTGCTCTTTTTCCATCTCAGGCACCCAGTAAGCGGATCATTTCAGCTTCATCGATCACGGCAATACCCAGTTCCTGCGCTTTTGCCAGTTTCGAACCCGCCGCTTCGCCGGCAATAACCAGATCGGTTTTCTTCGACACGCTACCGGCTACTTTCGCGCCCAGTTCGGTCAACCGTGCTTTGGCGTCATCACGCGACATCAGGCTCAGGCTTCCGGTCAGCACCACCGTTTTGCCCGCGAAGGGGCTGTCGATTTCGTCAGCGTTGATGACCACCGGCGCAGGCCAGTGAATGCCCTGCGCCAGTAACTGGCCTATCACCTCGCGGTTGCTCTCTTCGGCAAAGAAATTAAACACGTGCGTCGCCACCACAATGCCGACATCCGGCACTTTTTGCAGCTCGTCAATAGAGGCCGCTTCCAGCGCTTCAAGCGTGCCGAAATACGCCGCCAGACCTGCGGCTGTGGCCTCGCCGACTTCACGAATGCCCAGCGCGTAGAGGAAACGGGCAAACGTCGTTTCTTTCGCTTTTTCCAGCGCATTCACCACATTTTGCGCCGATTTCGGCCCCATACGATCAAGACCGGTCAGCTTGCCTGCCGTCAGGGTGAAGAGATCTGCTGGCGTATGGACATACTCTTTCTCGACCAGTTGATCGATAATTTTGTCGCCCATACCGTCAACATCGAGCGCGCGGCGAGAAACAAAGTGTTTCAACGACTCCTTACGCTGTGCCCCGCAGATCAGGCCGCCAGTACAGCGAGCGACCGCTTCGCCTTCCACACGTTCAACATCAGACCCGCACACCGGACAATGCTGTGGAAACACAATTTCACGCGTCTCTTCCGGGCGCTCGGAAAGCACCACGTTGACGACCTGCGGGATCACATCGCCCGCCCGGCGAATAACGACTTTATCGCCAATACGCAACCCCAGACGATCGATTTCATCGGCATTATGCAGAGTGGCGTTACTGACCAGAACCCCGGCAACCTGAACCGGCTCAAGACGAGCGACGGGCGTAATCGCCCCGGTACGTCCGACCTGAAACTCAACATCGCGAACAAAGGTCATCTGCTCTTGCGCCGGGAACTTAAAGGCCACCGCCCAGCGCGGCGCGCGAGCGACAAAACCAAGTTGCTCCTGCAACGCCATAGAGTTGACTTTAATCACCACACCGTCAATATCGAAGCCCAACATCGGTCGGTCTTCTTCAACCTTGTGATAGTAAGCGAGTACTTCCTCCGGCGAGTCACACAGCGCTACCCTGTCGCTTACCGGCAGTCCCCACTCTTTAAATTGCAGCAGACGGCCCAGGTGAGTATCAGGCAGCACGCCACCTTCCAGCACACCAACGCCATAGCAGAAGAAAGTAAGCGGTCGCTTCGCTGTAATACGTGGATCGAGCTGGCGCAATGACCCGGCCGCTGCGTTACGTGGGTTAGCAAACACTTTATTGCCAGTACGGCGGGCCCCCTCGTTTATTTTTTTTAATTCCGCCTGCGGCGGGGGAAAACCCCCCCCCCCCCCCCCAACCGCCCGGAGGGGATTGGCCCCCCCCTTTTTTTGGGTGCGCACCGGAGGGGGGGCGGTCGCGGGGAAAGGCACCCCCCCCGCGACCTCCCAACCCACAGCCGGCCCTGCCGTGCCGTCCAGCTCCTACCAGTA
>OBHX01003056.1_pt1 | contig 12315 bp, 14 predicted proteins | sample 1519331 | NCBI WGS metagenome assembly OBHX01 (sample SAMEA2602897, study PRJEB22501) | metagenome
AGCCGCTGGGTGGAGGTGCGCACCGTGCGGGCCAGTGTGCGGCCGATACGCGGCCGTGAATTGTGGGAGGCCGAGCAGGCGCAAAGCCTGATTGACCACCGCATTATTATCCGCTATGACAGCGCTGTGCGCCCGAGTATGCGGGTGCAGTTTGAGGGGCGGACGTTTGAAATCCTGTACGTGATAGACCCGGAGGAACAACACCGCTGGATGCAGCTGATGTGCCGGGAATTGGAGGACGGATAGTGAATTACCGTGACATGGTGGTGGAGCTGCTGGAAGGGGTGGACCTGCTGAAAGGCCGGGTTGACCCGCTGGCAGCCCCCAAGAGCCGACAGCCGCCCCGGGCGGTGGTGGCCCAGACGAAAAATACCGAGTGGCAAGCCCTGGATGCGCCGCTGGGCATTTTTGACAGTGAGGCAGATGTGGAACTGATTGCCCGGGATGACGCCGAGCTGGAAGAATTGACGCGGGCGGTGCAGCGCGCGGCCCGCGAATGGCCCGAGAAGAACCCCGCCGTGATGACGGCCACCTGTGACTATGCGGGCAGCGGGCGCAGCGGCGGCGGTGGCGAAAGCTACCTGCCCGACGAGAAAGCGTTCTACACCCTGCTGGTGGTGGGGGCCGTGTGGGAGGACAAAGACGATGCCGGAACTGCTGATTGACTATGACAAGCAGGCAAAGGCAGAAATCAAAGAATCGCTGGATAAGGTAGCGCGCGGCACACAGCGGGTGGCTATGGAAGCGAGCCTGGCGGCGGCGGAAGAAATGCTGGCCGCTATCAAAGCGGCTGCGCCGAGCGACAGCGGCACACTGCGCGCGGGCCTGGTGCTGCACGCGGAGAAAAACCGCAAGCGCGGCAAGCAAGTCTACGATGTGTGGCCGACGCCGCGGCTGAACTACCACTTCCAAAAGCAGGTCATCCACCCGGGGCCGGGGCGGCGGAAGATCGCCTACTACCCTGCCAGCCAGAACTACGGATTCCACAAACCATACAGCGATGAAAAAATCCAAGGCAAATTTTACATGGAACACACGATGCAGTCCAAAGGCGACAAGGCGCGGGAAACCGTGCTGAAAGCTGTGGAGAAACACATCGATGAGGCATGGGGCGATTGAACGCCCCGGAAAGGAAACAACTATGGCAGTTGCAGCAGCAAAAGGCACAAAATTTGTGGTGGGCGGCGCGAGCGGCAATACCGTTGGGCATTGCTCCAGCATCGGCAGCCCCCAGGTCTCGACGGATGAAATCGAGACTACGGCGCTGGACAACGAAAGCGGCTGGAAGGAATTTATCGCCAGCTTCAAGGACGGCGGCGAAGTGAGTATTGAAGGATTCCTGGACGGCGAGGATGCGGGCCAGTTGGCTATGATTGAGGCGCTGAACAGCGGCGAGATCACCGACTTTGCAATCAACTTCCCGGATAAGATCAAGGTGAAGTGGACGTTCAAGGGCTTTGTGAAGGCGTTCAACACGAGCGCCGAGACGACCGACGCCGTGAAGTTCAGCGCGACTATCCGCGTGAGCGGCAAGCCGACGCTGGATAAGGCCGCGTAACGGAGGGACTGACCATGAAAGCAAATACGAAGGACGCGAAGATCGTGCCCATGGTGAAGATGCCGCTGCTGGGCAGCGTGGTCCCCACGTTCACCCACAAAAATCTGCGTGTGCTGGAAGGCCTGGCGGGCAAGAAAATCGGAGACGTGCTGAGTGAGCCGGATTCGGTGGCGAACATGGATGCGACCATCTATGCCGCCGCCTACCAGGCCGCCGAGAAGAAGGACGTGGATTTTGAAACGTTCTGTGATGCGCTGGACGGCATGAAGGCCAGGGACTTTATGAGGCTGACCAAGGCGTGCTATGACGCGCTGGGTGAGGCGTTCGGCGACGAGGACGCGGAAAGCGACGAGGATGCCGGTGACGAAAAAAACGCGCCGGAGACCCCGCAGCGTGGAGTTTAAGACAAAGCCTGCGGGCGGCCTTTGAAATTGGGCTGAGTAAAGACCAATGGGAAGGGATGACCCCGGCGGAACTGGTAAGTGCCCAGCGCACCGCGTTGGAGCGCCGCCGCCGAGAGGCCGAGGAAAGCAACATGCAGATTTATGTGCTGGCAAACCTGACAGCTAATTTTGTGTGGAGCAAGGGTCAAAGGCCGAGCTATGATGCGATATTCCACCCGGAAAAGGTTCATGAAATGGACGATGACGAAATGCTTGCCGTTGTGCGGATGCTGAACCGCCAGATGGGCGGCACGGAAACCGGGTTTGACGACGAAGAAAGCGGAAAGGAGGTGCTGTAAGTGGCAACAAAAAATATGATTGTGCGTATCGGCGCGGATTTGAGCGACTTGAAGGGCAAGACGCAGCAGGCCAAAAGCCTGTTTGAAAAAATGACGACGGTACGCAGCAGCGCCGCTAAGAACCGCAAAAACGACCTTACCAAGGAGCTGGAACGCGCCCGGGCCGAGGTGGCCGGACTGGAAGGCGACTACAAGCGCCTGACGGCGGCGGGCGGAATGCAGAAGCAGGAAACCGCGATTCAAAAGCAGATGGCGACCATTCAAAAGCAGATGGACGCTATCAAAAAACCGTATGCGGAGGCAGAGCGTGCAGCCATGAGTTCTGCCGCAAAGGCAGAAGCGCAGCTGCAAAAGCTGTACGCCAGTACCGCGGCGGCGGCGCAGAAAATCAAGCGGGAGGCTGTGGATTCTGCTATTTCAATCCAGGAAAAATCCGCGAAGGAACTGGATAAGCTGCAAAAGAAGTACGATTCCCTGTTGAGCACGGAAGGGCGAGCCAAAAAGGAGAAAGGGCTTTCCGCCATGCTGAAGCAGACGGAAAAGGAAATGGCCGCCCTGGAAAAGAAGAGCGGCAGCTGGACGATGAAAGGCGGCCAGGTGCAGCTTGGCTTTAACAGCCCATCCATCGAAAAGCAGTATGAAGCACTGGCCGACCGTGCCGACGAAGTAAAAGCAAAGCTGAATGCCTGGCGCATAAGCCCTGAAACCACGGAAGAGGCAAAAGCACTGCAAGAGCAGATGGCCGCTGTAAAAAAGCAGGCCGAAGCAGCCGCTAAGAGTGTGCGAGAAGCTGCAAAAGCGGACCTAAGCAATCTGAAGCGGGATACTGCGGTGAAGGCGGAACCGCTGCGCCAGCAGACGGAAGTGCCGTATACCTTGGTGAAGCCGGAGGACCAGCAGGCGTTCACCCAGCTGGAAACCCAGCTGGAAGCGCTGAAGGCGCAGCTGAACACAATCCGCATGAACCCGGAATCCACGCAAGAGGCACAATCCCTGGCCGGGCGGCTGGGAGAAGCCAAGGAACGCGCGGGGATGCTGGAAAAGGAGCTTGCCAAGGCAGGCCGGGCTGATAAGCTGGAAGGCATTAAGGCCAAGCTCGCCGCCGTGACCGGCCATGCAGGCCGGGCCGCGCTGAGCCTGGCAAAAATGGGCGCAAAAGGCACCGTGGGCAAGCTGGGCAGCGCCGTCGGCAATGTAGCCGGTAAAATCAAGGGATTTGCCGGGGGCCTGGCAAAGGCGTTCGGCCAGGTGCTTAAATACAGAACCGCCTGCGCTGTGTTTGAAAGTTTGAGTGAAACCATGCTGGGCGTGGCGAAATCCGACAGCGTGCTGAACGCGAACCTAGGCAAAATCCAGGGAAATTTGTTGACGGCATTTGCGCCGGTGATAAACGCCATTTTGCCGATGCTGCAGACGTTGAGCAGCGCCATTGCAACGGTAACAGCGCAATTTGCCAGTATGATGGCGGCGCTGTTTGGCACGACGGTACAGGCCGCCGCGTCCACCGCGAGCAAGGTAAATGCCGCCGCGACCGGGGCCAGCAGCAAATTAAAGCGCAGCGTTATGAGCTTTGACAAACTGAACAAGGTGGACAGCAAGGACAGCGGCGGCGGAAGCGGCAGCAGCACCGGCATTGACCCGACGTTCAGCGGTGAGGATGTGGGCGTACCGCCCTGGATGAAAAAAATCCAGGAGGGGTTCAAAAACCTGGGCGAGGGCTGCAAGGCGCTGAAAGAAAATTTTCTGGAAGCGTGGAACATGGACGGCGTGGGCGACAGGATCACCGCGGCGTTCGGCAACATCGGAAACCGCCTGCTGGATTGCTGGGTAAACATTACCGGGTCTGTACGGGAATGGTGTGAGAACCTGGACTTTTCTCCCCTGCTGAACAGCTTTGCGGAACTGATGGAGGCTTTGGAGCCTGTGACGGACTTGCTCTGCGGTGCGCTGGAATGGGCGTTTGACAATGTGCTGCTGCCGTTTGGCAAGTGGACCATCGAAGCCGCCCTGCCCGCCATATTGGAAGCCCTGGCCGGGGCACTGGACTTTTTGACAGCCGTCTGCGACAAATTGAAAGGGCCTGCACAGTGGGTGTGGGACAACTTTTTACAGCCGTTGGCAGCCTGGACCGGCAGCGCCCTGATTTTGGCGGTGCGTGCCGTAGGCGCTGCGTTTGAGTGGCTGGCCGGACTTATCAGCGGCGACAAAGAGAAAATGGAAAAGGCCGCCGCGCATATGTCGGAAGCCTGGGAAAATTTCAAGAACAAGACCGTTGAAGTTTTCGGCAATATGTGGAGCATCATCCACGGCGGATACGAAGCGTTTGAACAATGGATGCTGGACAAGACGACCCAACTTGCGGACGACTGGATTGCCAAGTTGAACGGTTTGAAAGAAAGCGTAAGCCAGGCCTGGAACAACATTATCGGCGGAATCAAGCAGCAGTGGGAAAATTTCAAGAGCGACCCGCTGAAATGGGGCGAAGATATGCTGAGAACGTTCGCACAAGGTATCACCAACGGTGCAAAGTGGGTAATTGAAAAAGTAAAAGGCATTGGCAGCGAAATTCGCTCTCTTTTGCATTTCAGTGTGCCGGACAAAGGCCCGCTGGCCGACGCTGACACCTGGATGCCCGACATGATGCAGCTGATGGCCGACGGCGTGCAGCAGAAAAAGAAGCTGCTGCTGCAAAAGATGCAGGGCCTGGCCGGTGAAATGAACGGACAGATGAACGCGAACCTGACCGGGGCCGTGGCCGCCAGCGTGCAGACCGCGGTCAATGCCGGTATGCCGGACAACAGCGCCGCCATTATCACGGTGCTGGAAAACGGCTTTAGGGTGCTGCGCCGCGCCATTGAGGACAAGGAAACCAGCGTGCAGCTGGACGGCGAGACTGTGAGCCGCAGCGTGACGCAGCGCCAAAACCGGCGCGAGTTGATGCGCGGCAAGGCTGTAACGCCGTAAGGAGGGGCTATGACATTTACCATCAACGGCACGGACCTGGCCCCCTACATCAAGGCGGGGTCGCTGAAGGTGACGCAGCATAAAATCAGCACCGACGACAGCGGGCGCGATACCCAGGACGGCACGATGTACAATACCGTGATTGCCAAGAAATACGATATTGAGGCAGAATGCCGCGCCCTGAAAACCGATGAAGCCAGTGTAGTGCTGACGGCCTTGATGGAAAACGACTGGGTGACGGTGGCCTTTACAAGCCCTGTGACCGGCGGCGAAGAAAGTGTAGTGATGTACTGCACCGAGCCGAGCGCGACCCACGCCATGCGCAAAAACGGCGTGGACTACTGGACCGGAATAGATATCAAGCTGGTTGAGAGGTAGAAAATGCAGACGACAAGTGAACTGTGGAAAAAGACGTTTGCCAATTTAAACCACACCGGCGAACTGCGCGTAGTGATTGGCGGCGTGGAATACGGCGCGGATAGCCTGAAAGAGGCGAAAGCTACGCGCTTTCTTTTTGATGAAGCGCCGGGCGTGGGCAATGCCTGCGCTGCCATGCTGGATTTGACCCTTGTACCAAGGGGCACGATACCGCGGGCTGCCAAGGTGGTGGCAGAGTACCGCCTTGTGCTGAACGGGCGGCCAACCGAGTGGATACCAAAGGGAACCTACTGGATCAATACCCGGGGCACGAGCGGACGGTATGTAACGCTGGAATGCTGCGACGCCATGCTGAAAGCCGAGCAAACATTTTTAACCGAGAGCACAACGGACAACTGGCCGAAGTCGGCCACGGCGGTGGCGACAGAAATTGCCACCCAGATGGGCACGCCGCTGGACACGGCCACTGCGGCGCTGCTGAAGGCCAGAAATTACAATGTGGGCCTGCCGGTGAACAATTACACGATGCGCGACGTGCTGTGCCACATGGCGGCCCAGATGGGCGGCAACTGGTGCGTGACCGAGGACGGCCACCTGCGGCTTGTACCGCTGGCGGGCGGAACGGTGAACGCCGGAGCCGTGGGCGGGCGGCCTGACATGGGCACGGTGCAGACCGTGACCGGACTGCGGCTGTGGCAGGACGACAACAGCGCCATTGAAAAAGGCACGGACACCGGCCTGCTGCTGGAAGCCGACCAGCCGGACGCCACGGATGCGCTGACGACCACGGCGCTGGGTTATGTGAAGGGGCTGAACTACCAGCCGTACAGCAGCACCCAGCGGCACATTGACCCGGCGGCTGAACTGGGCGACCTAGTAGACATTGGGCCGCACAAGAGACTGCTGATTTGCGCCCTGACCGAGACCATAGGTAAAAGCTACTACGCAGACGTGAGCGCCCCCGAACAGGCTGTTGAAGCCGAGCAGGAGTTCCCCTACCTGACCAAAACCGAGCGCACCGCCAAGCGGATTGCATCGTGCCCGACGCGAAGCGAGATGCAGAGCGAAATCAGCAAGAATAATGAATCTATTGAACTGCGCATCACGAAAATCGACACGCGCTGCGGCACGCTGGAAACTGACTACAACCAGCTGAACCAGAACTATACATCGCTGAAAACGTCGTACAACGAAATTTCGGCGGTGATGGTGCGTGACGGAGAGGTGCGCAGCAAGTTCGCGCTGGATACAAGCAGCTGCACGATTTCTGCCGGGACGGTGACGTTCAAGGGAAACACGCTGATCGTGGACAGCACGAACTTTAAAGTGAGCGCCGCGGGCAACGTGACGATTACCGGGACGTTTGAGTCGAAAGACGACACCAGCCGCGTGTGGACCATAAACGGCTGCATGAACTTTTACCGCAAGGTAAGCGGAAGATGGGTGCAAGGCGGCAGCCTGCAAGCCCTGGGGAACAATGCGGCCTGCGGGCGGCTTGATTTGTATGGGCCGAGTGCCGGCGGAGCGACGACCAAACAATCCAACATTGAAATGATGGGCGATTGGGGCGGCGGTAAAATCAACTGTTACGCGGCAAACGGAAAAAAGATTTTTGAGTTTTTTCCCGGCGATTACGGAAACGGACAGTTTCGGCTGTTCAAGGGCGACGGAACGATTTTAGCCGAAGCGTACCAGAAAAGCGACGGAAAGGCGCGCATGAAGGTGGCCGGTACGATTGAATGCGAAAAAGTCTTGCGGAACGGAACCTATTTGTGAGGTGAAAGCTATGAGCGACAATATGAACATTATCACGATGCAGGATGAAGTGGTAGAAGCACTGAACCGGCACAGCCTGCCGCTGGCGGTGAAAAAGATCGTGCTGGAAAATGTGCTACTGCGGGTGGAAGCCGCCATGCGTGACGTGATGGAGCGCGAGAGCACCGAAACCACGGCGGCAGAGGGCGCAGCGCCGGAGACGAAAGCAGGTGGTGAAGCGTGACGGAAATAGCCCTGACAAACGGCGTGAAAGTCCCGGCGGATTCGCTGGCATTCTGGCGGTTTGCCTGGATGGACGGCAACGGTGCGACCGACAGACCGATACGGCTGGTGCAGTACGATGACACCCTGCCGGTGGCCGCTGTAACACTGAAATACTACGACCAGGAAGGCCAGGAGCAGACCTACATCCCCCCTACCGGCGCGACGCTGCGCGTGAAAATGCGCAAGCCGGATGAAAAGTGGGTGCTGAATGACTGCCTGGGCGTGGACGCCGAAGGGCGCGTGTACTTTGCCTTTACCTTGCAGATGTGCGCGGCGGACGGAACCGGCGCATGGTGCAATATCCAGGTGACGACCGAGAACGGCACGAAGCACTGCCAGAAAATCAATGTGCAGGTGGAGCGCAACGCCGTACAGTTGGACGATATTACGTCGACCGACGAATACCGCACGCTGGAAAGCCTGGCAAAGGACGTGACCGACGCCGCAAAAATCATGAAGGACAACGAGGACGCCATCCAGAGCACGTATGCGAACATGGACGCCATCAAGGCAGCGCCAGCCAACGCCCAGGCCGCTGCGGCCAGTGCCAAGGAGGCCCGCAGCTGGGCCGTGGGAGATACAGCATCCCGCCCCGGTGAGGGAATGGACAACGCCAAATACTACGCCGCGCTGGCCCAGCAGGTCAGCCAGGGCGCTGTTGGGTGGTACCCGAACTATGAGGCGCTGTACGCGGCGCACGAGGTCGGCTACGATGGAAACTGGGCCATTATTGGCGACACTGATACCATCTGGGTTTGGGATTCTGATACCGGCACTTGGCGCGATACAGGCGAGAGCAGCAAGTTTGCGAATTATTATGATAAGACGCAAATCGACGCGATGTTGGCCGCAATGAAGCCGAACTTAAAAACGGTCACGGTGGCGGCAAGTGCCTGGGCAAGCGGCAGTTATAGCGTGACCTGGGACGACGGCAGCACGACCACATACACCGCCTGCGCCACCGTAGAAGTTGCTGGCATCACCACCGACAGCAAAATCAGCGTAAGCCCACGCACCTGTGTGACGGATAATGTCCGCTTAGTGGCCGCGCTTGAACCGGATGCCGGCTCAGTGAAATTCTACGCCAATGCCGTGCCGACCGGTGCGGCAACGTTTATTTTGGAGGTGAGCGTATGACGGACAATCCGTATAGATACCCTTATGTGCCGGTAGGCGGCATTATTGAGTGGGACGGAACCGGGCTGACTGGCGCACCGGATTTGAGCACGCCGGAGAAAGTCGCGGCTGTGTATGGGTATGGAACGTGGGAACGGTACGGAACCGACCGGGTTACGGTGGGCGCTGGCGGGGAGTACGAGGCTGGTGCTACTGGCGGCGAAAAGGCGCATACGCTGACTGTTGCTGAATTACCAAAAAATATTGGCCATCTTAATGCTTTATCATGGGCATCTAATAACTCACAGACCGACGGCTGTTTTTCAGTTTCACAAAAACATCAAGATAAAACAATGCCATCTGGCAACACGGTTGGTGATGCACTGTATACCTTATCTGGTGGGGGTCGAAGCCACAACAATATGCAGCCCTATATCGCCACGTACCGTTACCGCCGCATCTTGTGAAAGGAGAACCACATGAACGCAACAAATAATCCGTATGCTGTTACCCCCCCCCCCACTGATACAACGCTGACGCAAGAGGGCGTGGCCGCTGATGCTAAGGCTGTTGGTGAGGCACTGACTTTAAAGAAAATAACAGAAACCCTTACGGTTGACCAATACAACATTGCTTTTTTTCCATATCCAAAAGACTTTAAAATGGCACTACAATATATTTGTCCTGATGCATTACTCGTACCACAAGTCGATTATGGAAGTGGGATGAATTTTAGGTGTTTCGGTAATACAAACAGTAATTCTTTATCGACAATGATTGGAAAAACGATTAACATAACACTTTATTACTTGTAAGGAGGCTCATCAAAATGACGAAACTACGTTATCCGTTCGGGGGGGGATGCCGTAAGACATCCTTGTGCAGTTTGCACAGGTGCTGCGCATGAATGCAGCACGGAACCCGCTAAACAACTGCCCATACTGGGTAGGCGACATACTCACAACGATGAGCGAAATCCAACCGGCACAGCGCTGGCCTGGGACAAGCTGGGTGCAGATTACCGACTGTATGCTGAGAGCGGCAGACAGCACGCACCCGGCGGGCAGCACCGGCGGCGCGTGGGAAGTTGTGCAGACGGTGGATCAGATGCCAAGTCACGGACACAGTGTTGGCGGGGCACCGGCCGTTGCGCCAAACGGTGTATGGTTTCCCGCATGGCAGGCCGCAAGCGTTCCCGACAGCGGGAGCGACGGTGGGCGATATTATCCGATTTCGATAATGAGTACTGGCGGCGACAAACCCATGCCCATCGCGAACAAGTACACGGCCTGTTATATGTACCGGCGCACCGGCTGACCCCGAAGGGGGTGGCGGTATGAGTGCAACCCGAAACCCCTATTACCAGCTTCCCGGTGGGGCTGAACTGCCCGGCGACGTGCGTGTTAGTGATACGGCGGACGCCAGCAAAACTGCTGCGGGTGGCTGGGCGGCAAGCCCGGCAGCGGTGGCTAAGACACAAAGCTACAACAAATACACAGACCATACGGCTGAAAGTGATGTTACGATAGTCGGTAATTCTAATTCTATTTTCGTCACTGGGAGAAATGTGGATGTTTATATCGGCGTGAACTTGGGCAAGGCGTTTCGTTCTGGAGCAACCTTAATAAAAAATGTGCCAAACCCTGTCGCGAACTATGCGATGGCAACTTTTGTAGCTAGCAATGGTGCTCTACGTGGATTCGGTTGGATAACTCCGGGCGGAAATATTGCTTCGCCTGCCGATTTGCCTGCTGGGGTGTCTTATATAGTTGCACATTACACAACTTATTGAAATGAAAGGACGAAAAAGTGAAACAAACCGGAATCTTTAAGGGCCGCGTGGAAGTGCTGTACAACTATGGCCGCTTCGGCTGGACGCGGAACTATGGCAAGACCTGGCACGGCGGCATTGATATCGTCGGCCTGGACAGCGATAAAATCCGAATGCCGTACTATGACGGCAAGAAAATCACCGGCACGGTCACGCGGGCACGCATCGTGACGAACCGCGCCGATAAAACGTGGGAATGGGGCTGGTATGTCTGTGTGCAGCTGGACGCGGGCCAGACACCGGATACCGTCAACTTCCTGTATTTCTGCCACTGCGCCAAGCTGCTGGTATCTGTGGGCCAGAAGGTCAGCAGCGGCGACGCGCTGGGCATTATGGGCAATACCGGCAACGCGGCGGGCGGCTACAAACACTGCCACTTTGAGACCCGGGCCGCGGCGACTGGCACAGGCGTTGACCCAACGGCCTACGCGGGCATTGCCAATGCCGTGGGCGTTTACGGCACGGCAGATAGTGGGCAGACGGAGCAGATCAGCGAGACGCCGACCGGGAAAACGATGCAGTGCTTGATGATCGGCCCGGTGGACCAGCGGGGCATGAACAAGTGCGACGCGCTGGCCGTTAAGCTGAGGCTTATCAGCGCGGGGCGATACTATGTGCTGCCGGTCGGCACGGAGACGTACTGCATCTGCATCGGTGCTATCAGCAACGGCGACGCGGTGAGCTTCTACCAGCTGGCCGAGGCCGAGGGCTGGACGAAGGACAACAAATACATGGCCCGGTATGTGGGCTGACGGAGGGCAAAGATATGGAAAACAGCAATAATACCTTTTTGGCGGCAAAGGCGGCCATTGCGGCGGTCTGTGGGGCGTTCACGGCGGCGTTTGGCTGGCTGGGGTGGCTGGTAGTCGCCTGGGCTGTCTGCATGGCGCTGGATTGGCTCAGCGGCAGTGCAGCGGCGGCCAGCCGCGGCGAGTGGTCGAGCGCCGTTGCCCGCGCAGGTATCTGGCACAAGGCAGGGATGCTGGTGGTGGTCGTAGTGGCCGCGCTGACGGACGCTGTGTTGAGCATCGCCGTGGCAAACCTGCCGGGGCTGGGGCTGACGTACTCGAGCTTGATTCTGCCGGTGGTGCTGGTGTGGTACATTTTTACCGAGTTAGGATCCATTGCCGAAAACGCCGCCGAAATGGGCGCGAACGTGCCGGAGTGGCTGTTGAAGCTGCTTGCCGCTGGGAAAAGCGCAGCGGACAAGAGCGCGGGCGGTATCACCGTGGAAACCGGGAAAAATGCGGACGGCTCCCCTATTGGGCATCTGGACACGGCACAGCTGGATGAACTGACGACCGAGGACTTGGAGCAGCTGGCGATTGACATTGGCCTGACGGTGCAGGACGGCGCGAAGCGTGCGGATTTGATTGCGCAGATCAGTGCAGAGCCGGTGAAGGTGCTGGGCAGCAGTAAGCAGAAAGTTTGAAGCAAGTTTGAAGCAAATTTGGAATGTGGTTGCAATGATTGGAATAGTCGGGTATACTAGGAAACGCTAACAATCCTAGTTGGAGATTCATTCCAACAAAGAGAATGCCCTGCACTGTAACAGCGCGGGGCATTCTCTTTGTTGATATGAAAAGCAAAAGCACCTTACGGCGCTAAACCATAAGATGCTTCCTTGTTTGAACCAGAACCAACCCTATAATAAATATTTGGTTCGGATTCGTAGCTAATGGTGGA
>OBHX01003058.1_pt1 | contig 12307 bp, 10 predicted proteins | sample 1519331 | NCBI WGS metagenome assembly OBHX01 (sample SAMEA2602897, study PRJEB22501) | metagenome
TGACGGATATCGCCATTCTGGTGGTGGCCGCCGAGGACGGTATCATGCCCCAGACGGTGGAGTCCATCAACCACGCCAAGGCTGCCGGGATCCCCATTATCGTGGCCATCAACAAGATGGATAAGCCGGAGGCCAATCCCGAGCGCATCAAGCAGCAGCTCACCGAGTACGGGCTGGTGTGTGAGGAGTGGGGCGGCGACACCATTGTCTGCCCCATTTCCGCCAAGACCGGTATGGGCGTGGACAATCTGCTGGAGATGCTGACGCTGACCGCCGAGGTGGGTGAGCTGAAGGCCAACCCCAACCGTGCCGCTCAGGGTACGGTCATCGAGGCCCGTCTGGACAAGGGCCGTGGCCCCGTGGCCACGCTGCTGGTGCAGAACGGCACGCTGAAGCAGGGCGATATCATCATCGCCGGTACCTCCGTGGGCCGTGTCCGGGCCATGGTCAGCGACAAGGGCCAGAAGATCACCTCCGCCGGGCCCTCCGTGCCTGTGGAGATCACCGGTCTCAGCGAGGCGCCTACCGCCGGCGCCACCTTCAACGCCGTGGCCGATGAGAAGCTGGCCCGTGAGCTGGTGGAGCAGCGCAAGGCCGAGGAGAAGGCCAAGGCCAACGCCCCTGTCACCAAGGTCTCGCTGGAGGATCTGTTCAGCCAGATCCAGGCCGGTGAGATGAAGAACCTGAACCTGATCGTCAAGGCCGACGTGCAGGGCTCCGTAGAGGCGGTGAAGGCTTCGCTGGAGAAGCTCAGCAACGACGAGGTGCGTGTCCGTGTCATCCACGGCGGTGTGGGCGCCATCAACGAGTCCGATGTGATGCTGGCCTCTACGTCGCAGGCCATCATCGTGGGCTTTAACGTCCGCCCCGACAACGCCGCCCGTGACTCCGCCGCCCGTGCCAACGTGGATATGCGGATGTACCGTGTCATCTATGATGCCATCAACGAGATCGAGGCCGCTATGAAGGGTATGCTGGCGCCCAAGTTCCGTGAGGTGCTGCTGGGCCATGCCGAGGTGCGCCAGACCTACAAGGTCTCCGGCGTTGGCACCGTGGCAGGCTGCTACGTGCAGGACGGTAAGCTCCAGCGCAAGGACTGCCAGGTCCGGCTGGTCCGGGACGGCATCGTCATCCACGAGGGTGTTCTGGCCTCCCTGCAGCGCTTCAAGGATCAGGCCAAGGAGGTTCTGGCCGGCTACGAGTGCGGCCTGACCATCGAGAAGTTCAACGACATCAAGGAAGGCGATATTGTAGAAGCCTTCACCATGGAGGAAATTCCCCAGTAAACGGGGGAGAGTGCCCTATATGCGCCGTCTCCGGTCGCCTTCCGGCGCAGCACGGCTGCGCCCGCAGGTCGTGCGTACAAGGTTTTGCGGAGCAAAACCTTGCTTTGGCGGGATTCATTTCCGCCAAAGGATGGTAAATCGAGGCCCCCATGAAACGGGTTTCATGGGGCAGGCGATATGGTGGAAGCCTTCACCATGGAGGAGATTCCCCAGTAAACGGGGGAGTGGCCCGTGGAGAGAGGTGTTCGGCAAGCACCGGCCTTTCTGCGGACAGTTCGCAGGTGGCCGTGGGAAGCCGTGATACCACACAGGAACCGCCGCCGGATGCGCTCTGACTCCGATTTCCCCCGCAACAGACAAACACAAGACCCAGAGGGCGGGCGCTTCGCCCGCCCTCTTTTCCACATCCAACGAAAGGAGAACCGTCTATGTCATCCAACCGCATCGGCCGCATCAACGACGAGATCCAGAAGGAGCTCTCCGCCCTGCTGCGGACCGTCAAGGACCCCCGTGTGACGGATCGTATGCTGACCATCACCCATGTGGATACCACCAGCGATCTGCGCTATGCCCGCATCTATGTCAGCGCCCTGAACTGCCCGGACGAGAAGGGGCTTTTGAAGGGCCTGAAGTCCGCCGCAGGCTATCTGCGCCACGAGCTGGGCAGCCGCATCGACCTGCGCTATACCCCGGAGCTGCAATTTTTTGTGGACGACTCCATCGCCTATGGCGCACACATTCTGGATATGCTGAACCATGTCAAGCCCGCCGATCCCCGGAACGCCGATATCGTGCTGCCGGAGGATCGGGAGGACTGAGGAGGTGTCTGTTATGACCACTGCGGAAGCCGCCGCCCGTCTGGCGGCTATGGATCAGGTGCTGATCCTCACCCATGTCCGCCCCGACGGCGACACCATCGGCTCCGCCGCCGCCCTGTGCTGCGGCTTGCGGGCGCTGGGCAAAACGGCGTATCTGCTGCCCAACCCGGAGCTGACGGCCACCTACGCCCCCTATGCCGCCCCCTATCTGGCGGAGGCGGATTTTGCACCGGCGTATGTGGTCTCCGTGGACATTGCGGCGCTGTCGCTGCTGCCGGAGAACGCCCGGCCCTATCAGGACCGCATTGCTCTGGCCATCGACCACCACCCCTCTCAGGAGTTTTTCGCCCGTGAGACGTGTCTGGAGGCGGACAGCGCCGCCTGCGGCGAGATCGTGTACGATATCCTCCGGCAGCTGACGCCCCTGACGCCGGAGATGGCTCTGCCGCTGTATGTGGCCATCTCCACGGACACCGGCTGCTTCGTCTACTCCAACACCACCCCCCGCAGCCACCGCATCGCAGCCCAGCTGATGGACTGCGGCATCGACGTGGCCCCCGTCAACAAGGCACTGTTCCGCACCAAGAGCGCCGTGCGTCTGGCCATGGAGGCCCGGATGGTGGCGGGTATGGAGCGCTGCGACGCCGGGCGGGTGGTGGTGATGCAGATCCCCCTGTCCCTGCGGCAGGAGCTGCACGCCACCGATGCCGATATTGAGGAGCTCAGCGCTCTGGCGGCGCAGGTGGAGGGTACCGACTGCGGTGTGACCCTGCGGGAGCTGCGCCCCGGCACGGTGAAGCTGTCCCTGCGGACCGGCCCCCGTGTCAACGCCACGGAGGTCTGCCGCCTGTTGGGCGGCGGAGGTCATGCCGCAGCGGCGGGAGCCACCGTCAGCGGCACCATGGCTCAGGCGAAGTCCGCCGTGCTGGCGGCCATCGCTCAGGTCATCGGCCCGCTGGCCCCCTGAAAAGGAGCGACTATGGCCAACGGGATCATCATCATCGACAAGCCCGCCGATTGGACCAGCATGGACGTCTGCGCCAAGCTGCGGGGAATACTGAAAACCAAAAAGGTGGGCCACGCCGGGACACTGGATCCCATGGCCACCGGCGTGCTGCCGGTGTTTGTGGGACAGGCTACCCGTGGCGTCAGCTTCGCTGAATCCGGGGACAAGGAGTATCTGGCCGTCTTGCGGCTGGGCCTTGTCACCAACACGCAGGACACCTCCGGGCAGGCGCTGCACCGGACGGAGGAGCTGCCGGACCGGGCGGCGCTGGAGGCGGTGCTGCCACGGTTCACCGGAGAAATTTCCCAGCTGCCGCCTATGTACTCCGCCATCAAGATCGGCGGCAAGAAGCTCTATGAGCTGGCCCGGCAGGGGAAGGAGGTGGAGCGCCGTCCCCGGCCCGTCACCATCCACGCCCTGGAGCTGGTGGAGCAGACGGCTCCCGGCGACTACGTTCTGCGGGTGCGGTGCTCCAAGGGTACCTATGTCCGCACCCTGTGCCACGACATCGGGCAGGCGCTGGGCTGCGGCGGCTGCATGGCCGCCCTGCGGCGCACCATGGCGGCGGGCTTCACCCTGTCCGACGCCGTGACGCTGGAGCAGGTGCAGGCGGAGGGCGAGACCCTGCTGCGGCCGGTGGACTCCCTGTTCCGGGATCGTCCGGCCTATGTGCTGCCCACCCCATGGGCTGTGGCCCGCTGCCGCAACGGCAATCCCGTCTCCGTGTCGGAGCCGCTGCCGGAGGGGGAGTACCGGGTCTACGACCCGGAGGGCGATTTTCTGTGCCTGAGCCGTCTGGAGGGCGGCGTGCTGACCTCCATCAAAAACTTTTTCGGAGCGTGAATGAATTTGGAACGTACTGTCATCGCCCTGGGCTTTTTCGACGGTGTCCACCGGGGCCACGGAGCCCTGCTGCAAAAAACGGTGCAGCGGGCCGGGGAGCTGGGGGCGATCCCCGCCGTCTTTACCTTTGACCGGCCACCGAAGGAGGTGGTCACCGGACGCCCCATGCCCCTCATCAACTCCCCGGAGGATCGGGCCGATCTGGCCCGGCGCATCTATGGCATTCAGCAGGTGATCCTGGCCCCCTTTGACGAGGCCATGATGACCATGCCGTGGCAGGATTTTATCACGGAGCTGCTGGTAAAGCGCCATGGGGCCGTGCATCTGGTGGCGGGCCATGACTACCACTTCGGCTACAAGAATCAGGGCGATCCCCGGCTTTTGCAGGAGAAGTGCCGGGAACTGGGGATAGGCTGCGACATCATCCCCAAGGTGGAGCTGGAGGGCGTTACCGTCAGCTCTACCTACATCCGCACGCTGGTGGAGGCCGGGGACGTGGAGCGGGCGGCACTGTTCCTGGGCCACCGTCACTGCCTGACCCAGACCGTGGTCCACGGCCACCGGCTGGGCCGTACGCTGGGCATCCCCACGGTGAACCTCACCTTTCCGCCCCATGTGCTGGCGCCCCGCCGGGGCGTATACATCACACGGGTCTATCTGCCGGACGGCACGTCGCTGGCGGGGGGCACCAACGTAGGGACCCGCCCCACCGTCTCCGACGGCACCGCCGTGTCCGTGGAGACCTTCCTGCTGGATTTTGACGGCGATCTCTACGGGAAGTGCATCCGGGTGGAGTTCTGCCGCCGCCTGCGGGATGAGCAGAAATTTGATTCGCTGGAGGCGCTGAAGGCACAGATCCGGGAGAATATCCGCCAGACCCGTGACTATTTTGCCGCCGAGAGTACCCGTGGGTGAGGAGAGGGGCTTACATACTTGCAAACGAGGAGGGAAGTCCTGCGGGGCTTCCCTTCTTTTTGGCGGTGGGGGTGTTTTTTCAAATGTTTGATCGCCTCCGGCGGTTAACTTTTCCCATGAGCTGGAAAAGCAGGCAAAAGAGCCTGCAAGAAAACCATAGCGCACAGTGCCGGTGTGTGCTATAATGGCCCCAAACGGATCAAAAGGAGGACACCGCCATGCAGCATGAGATCACCGCCAGCGCACCGCTTCTGGACGAAAAGGGCAATCTCCGGGAGCCGGGCTACGCCAAGCGCCTGCTGCCCATCTATCGCCGGGCGGACATCAAGGCTCCGGCCGCCCGCATCAAGGAGTGGGACTACTACCTCGTGGCCAACGACCACTTTGCCGTGGCGCTGACCATTGCCGACAACGGCTACATGGGGCTGGACTCCGTCTCCTTTCTGCAATTTGATGAGGGGTGGCAGATGACCCGCAGCCCCATGCGGGCCTTTCCCATGGGCCGGACGGGCCTGCCGGAGACCTCCGCCGCCGGAGACACCGCCAGCAGCGGCAAGCGCCATGCGCTGGTGTTCCGCCATGTCCCCGGCGGCCGGGAGCTGACCTTCCGCATGGAGGACTTCCTGAACCGGGACACCATCGAGGGCCACCTGCTGCTGACGCAGGAGCCGGAGGAGTCCATGGTCATCTGCACGCCCTTTGACAAGCCCGGCCACTTCTACTACAACCAGAAGATCAACTGTATGCGGGCTGCCGGGACGGTGCGTATCGGGGGGCAGACATACACCTTTGACCCCGCCGACTCCTTCGGCGTGCTGGACTGGGGCCGGGGCGTGTGGACATATCACAACACATGGTACTGGGGCAGCGCCTCCGGGCAGGTGGATGGCGTTCCCTTCGGCTGGAACATCGGCTATGGCTTTGGAGATACCTCCGCCGCCAGCGAGAATATGCTGTTTTATGGCGGCAGGGCCCACAAGCTGGGGCAGGTGACCTTCCACATTCCCATGGCGGGGAAGCGGGAGGACTATCTGGCCCCGTGGCGCTTTACCTCCGACGACGGGCGGTTCGAGATGGACTTTGCACCCATTCTGGATCGGGCTGCCTGCACGGATGTGAAGCTCATCAAATCCGACCAGCATCAGGTGTTCGGCCGCTTCACCGGCACGGCCCTGCTGGACGACGGCACGCCTGTCCGGGTGAAGGACTTTCTGGGCTTTGCCGAAAAGGTGGAGAACAAGTGGTAAACGCCATAAAGGAGCGCCCCGGCCAATGGCCGGGGCGCTTCCGATTTTTGCGATATAAGCTTTTTCGGCGGTTACAGGCTCTCTGCGATGTGCCGGGCCACATACACACCGCTGGCACTGGCATGGGACAGGGAGTGGGTGACACCGCTGCCGTCACCGATGACGAACAGGCCCTTGTGGGGCGTTTCCAGATTCTCGTCCAGCTGGACCTCCATGTTGTAGAACTTCACCTCCACGCCGTAGAGCAGGGTGTCATCATTGGCGGTGCCGGGGGCGATCTTATCCAGCGCATAGATCATCTCGATGATGCCGTCCAGAATGCGCTTGGGCATCACCAGACTCAGGTCGCCGGGAGTGGCGGCCAGCGTGGGGGTGACGAAGCTCTCCTCCACCCGCTTGGGCGTGGAGCGCTGGCCACGGATCAGGTCGCCGAACCGCTGGACGATGACGCCGCCGCCCAGCATATTGGACAGCCGTGCGATGCTCTCGCCGTAGCCGTTGGAGTCCTTGAAGGGCTCGGAGAAGTGCTTGGCCACCAGCAGGGCGAAGTTGGTGTTCTCCGTATGGAGGGCGGGGTCCTCGTAGCTGTGGCCGTTGACGGTGACGATACCGTTGGTGTTCTCATTGACCACCACACCCTTGGGATTCATGCAGAAGGTGCGTACCCGATCCTGAAACTTCTCTGTCCGATAGACGATCTTGCTCTCATACAGCTCGTCGGTGAGGTGGGCGAACACCTCATAGGGCAGCTCCACCCGCACGCCGATATCCACACGGTTGGAGCTGGTGGGGATCTTCAGCGCCGTGCAGACCTCCTCCATCCACTTGCTGCCGCTGCGGCCCACGGAGATGACACAGGTGCGGCCCTCATAGCGCTCCTTGTCGGTGGTGACGGCGTAGCCGTCCGCCAGCTTCTCCACGGAGCGGACGGGGGTATCGAAGAAAATATCCATCCGGTCCTTCAGCCCGGCATAGAGGTGCTCCAGCACCACATAGTTGATGTCCGTTCCCAGATGCCGCACGGAGGCGTCCAGCAGGTGCAGGTCGTTCTCCAGACACAGCTTCTTGATGCGGGTGTTGCCGGTGGAGTAGAGCTTGGTGCCTGCGCCGCCGTTTTCCATGTTGATCTGATCCACATACTCCATCAGCTCCAGCGCCTTCTTTTTGCCGATGTGCTCGTGGAGGGTGCCGCCGAACTGATTGGTGATGTTATACTTTCCGTCGGAAAAGGCACCGGCGCCGCCGAAGCCGTTCATAATGGCGCAGGTGGGGCAGTGAACGCAGCTTTTGACCTTCACGCCGTCAATGGGACAGCGGCGGCGCTCCAGCGTGTGGCCGGATTCAAACAGCGCCAGCTTCAGATCCGGGCGCTTGTTCAGCAGCTCCCAGGCGGTATAGATGCCGCCGGGGCCGCCGCCGATGATAAGAACGTCATATGTCATAAGAGATTCCTCCTGTTCTGAAAATCAACGCAAGTACCTCTATTATGCCACAAATTCCGCCGGAGGACAAATAAGAATCCCTTCTGCCAGCTGCCGCTGCCGCTCATGACGACAGACGCTTCTTTTCGGCTCTGACCGAAATTTTTCTTTTCAACATTGGCGGCCTGTGGTAAGATGAAGAAAACAACAGCAGCAACAGGAGGACAAGCCCAATGAGCTACGCAGACGAACGCTTTATCCAGAACTGCCGGGAGATCTTGACCAACGGCGTATGGGACACGGAGTTGGAGGTGCGCCCCCACTGGGATGACGGTGCGCCCGCCCACACGGTGAAAAAATTCGGCATCATCAACCGCTACGACCTGCGGGAGGAGTTCCCCATTCTCACCTTGCGCCGCACCTATTTCAAGACCTGCATCGACGAGCTGCTGTGGATCTGGCAGCAGAAGTCCAACAACATCCACGATCTCCGGGGCCACATCTGGGACAGCTGGGCCGACGATACCGGCTCCATCGGCAAGGCCTACGGCTATCAGCTGGCGGTGAAGCACCGGTATCCGGAGGGGGAGTTCGATCAGGTGGACCGGGTGCTGTATGACCTGAAGCACAACCCCGCCAGCCGCCGCATCATGACCAATATCTACAACTTTCAGGACCTGCACGAGATGGCCCTGTACCCCTGCGCCTACTCCATGACCTTCAACGTGTCCGGGCATACCCTGAACGCCATATTGAACCAGCGCAGCCAGGATATGCTGGCCGCCAACAACTGGAACGTGGTGCAGTACGCCGTACTGGTCCACATGATGGCGCAGGTGTCGGGGCTGGAGGCCGGGGAGCTGGTCCACGTCATTGCCGACGCCCACATCTACGACCGCCATGTGCCTATCGTGGAGCGGATGCTGGAGAAGGAGCCCCGTCCTGCGCCCAAGTTTGTTATGGACCCCTCCGTCACGGATTTCTACCGCTTTACACGGGACAGCTTCTCGCTGGAGGGCTACGAGCCCCACCCCTTCGAGGACAAGATCCCCGTGGCCATTTAAGGAGACAGCCATGGATGCCATCGTAGCCGTGGATGCCCGCTGGGGCATCGGGCGGGACGGCGGTCTGCTGTTCCGCATCAGCGCCGACCTGCGGCGCTTCAAAGCCCTGACCATGGGCCATACGGTGGTCATGGGCCGCCGGACCCTCCAGTCCCTGCCGGGGGGGCGTGGCCTGCCGGGCCGCCGGAATCTGGTGCTGTCCCGGCAGGGGGACCTTGCCCCGGAGGGGGCGGAGGTGTTCCACGAGGTGCAGCCGATGCTGGACGCCGCCGGGGAGGATGCCTTTGTCATCGGCGGAGCGCAGGTGTATCGCCTGCTGCTGCCCGCTTGCCGGCGGCTGTATGTGACCCAGATCGACGCCGACGGCGGGGCGGACGTGTTCTTCCCGGAGCCTGCGCCGGAGCTGTGGCGCATCATGGAGCAGTCCCCGTGGCAGGAGGAGCAGGGTCTGCGGTATCGCTATGTGACCTATGAACGAAAGGAGGAGCGGGATGAAGTATAAGCGTTTTGGCAGCCGCATGGTGCTGCGGATCGATCGGGGCGAGGAGGTGCTGACCCAGCTGCACCGGGCGGCGGAGCAAGAGGGCATCCGGCTGGCGGCCGTCAGCGGGCTGGGCGCCGTGGGGGACTTCACAGTGGGGGTGTTCCACACGGCGGAGAAGCAGTACCATGCCCACCGCTTTCAGGGGGATTTTGAGATCGTCTCGCTGGTGGGGACCATCACCACCAAGGACGGGGAGTTTTATGCCCATCTCCACATGAGCGCCGGGGACACGGAGGGTCGTGTGCTGGGCGGACACCTGAACGAGGCGGTCATCAGCGCCACCTGTGAGCTGGTGCTGGAGATCATGGACGGCACGGTGGAGCGCCGGTTCGACCCGGAGACGGGGCTGAATCTGATGGAATTTTAAGGCGGCTGCGGGAGCTTCTGCCTGTATCCGATGAAAGGAGAGGCCCGGCCATTTTGGCCGGGCCTCTCCTTTCAGGTGTTTTTCTCATGGAAATGGTCGTATACCGCACGGGCGGCGGCCTTGGGCAGCAACGCCTCCAGCTGCACAAGCTCCGCCTCCGAGATGGCCTTGACGCTCTTGAAGTGCTTCAGCAGCGCCTTTTTCCGCACGTCCCCTATGCCGGGGATGCCGTCCAGACGGGAGGTCATGGCGCTGCGACTGTGCTTTTCGTGGTGATAGGCGATGGCGAAGCGGTGGACCTCCTCCTGCACCCGGCCCACCAGCGCAAACAGCGGCGGACTCTGCTGGATGCCCAGCTCCCGGCCCTCCGGCGTCACCAGCGCACGGGTGCGGTGGCGGTCGTCCTTCACCATGCCCAGAATGGGGACATGGATGCCCATGGACTCCAGCTGCTGCTGCGTGGCCTGGGCCTGCAGATGACCGCCGTCCATCAGCAGCAGGTCCGGCAGAGGGGAGAAGTGCTCGTCCCCGTCCAGATACCGCTGCATCCGCCGCTGCAGCACCTCCTGTAAGGCCCGCAGATCGTCGGCGTGGTCCAGCGTCTTGATCTGGAAGCGGCGATAGTCCCGCTTCAGAGGCTTGCCGTCCGCAAAGACCACCATGGAGGCCACCATGTCCTGCCCCGCCGTGTGGGAGATATCGTAGGACTCCATCCGCCGGGGAAGCACCGGTAGGTCCGCCAACTGCTGGAGCTGCTCCAGCGTCTTGTTGACCCGCTCGGCGTCAGAGGTGATGCGCTCCACCTCCTCACGGGCGTTGCGCCCGGCCATCCGCAGCAGCTCTGCCCGCTCGCCCCGCTGGGGGACCCGCAGGGTCACCCGGTGGCCTGCCCGGCCCGTCAGCAGGGCGGCGAGGGTCTCCATGTCCTCCACCGGCTCCGGCAGCAGAATTTCCGACGGCAGTGCGCCACGCTCCAGATAGTACTGCTGCAGCACCGCCGCCAGCACCGCCGGCAGGGCCTCATCGGCGGCGGTGGGGAATACCTCCACCTCCCGGCCCAGCAGATTGCCGTCCTCGATGTGCAGCACGGCGCAGCCGGAGCGCACCTGTCCTACGTATATGCCCCACACGTCCGTGTCGGCGCAGACCCCGGCGATGACCTGCTGCTGCTTGCCCAGCACGGAGATGGCCCGGATGCGGTCCCGCAGGGCGGCGGCCTTTTCAAAATTCAGCTCCTCCGCCGCATCCTCCATCTCCGTTTGCAGCTCCGCCGTCAGCTGGCGGTAGTGGCCGGAGAAAATGCGCTCCGCCTGCTGGATGCGGCGGCGGTACTCCGCCTGATCCGGCCCGCCCGGCAGGCAGAAGCCGTCGCACCGGCCGATGTGGTGGTTCAGGCAGGGGCGCTCCCTGCCGATGTCCCGCGGGAACTGCCGGGAGCAGATGGGGAGCTTCAGCGCCCCGCACACCGCCTCGATGGCAAGGCGTGTCTCCCGGCGGCCGCCGAAGGGGCCGAAGTACCGGGCGCCGTCCTCCTCCGCCTTTCCCGCCAGAGTGAATCGGGGGTAGGAGGCCCCGGTGTCCAGCCGGATGAAGGGGTATCCCTTGTCGTCCTTGAGCAGGATGTTGTACCGGGGCTGGTGGCGCTTGATGAGGGAGTTTTCCAGGATCAGCGCCTCGAACTCCGACGAGACGAAAATGGTGTCGAAGTGGTCCACCTGCGACACCATGGCTCTGGTTTTCTCATTGTGGGAGGCGGTGTCCTGAAAGTACTGACTTACCCGGTTTTTCAGCTTCTTGGCCTTGCCTACATAGATGACCTTGCCGGTTTTATCCATCATCAGATAGACCCCCGGCAGCAGGGGCAGGTCGTTGGCTTTTTCCCTCAGCTCCTCCTTGGTCATGGCGCACCTCCTGACTGGCGTATTTCTTCCAGTATAGCACAAATTTTTTCAGGAAGGAAGTTGCATTTTCCGACAGATGCTGTATAATCATACCATCTGTTTGCAGAATGGGGGATATCCCATGAAAAAACAAGCCATAGCCCTGCTGCTGGCGGCGGTGCTGGTGCTCTCCGGCTGCGGCAGACAGCAGCTGCCGGAGGAGCCCCCGGCGGATATGGGCCTTGCCGCCGTGGCGGCCATAGAAAGCCATACCCCGCCGGCGCTGAAGCTGACGGAGGCTCAGACACCCCCGGAGGAACCGGTGGAAGAGCCGGAGGAGCCGGACTGGTCCGCCGGAAGCAGCGACTACCCGTGGGTGCGCTCCGGCTACGCCTACTATATCCGGGTCAACCGCAGCGCCAACGTGGTCACGGTTTATACCGCCGGGGACGACGGACGATACTCCGTCCCCTACCGGGCCATGGTGTGCTCCTCCGGCGGCTCCGGGACGCCGCTGGGGGACTTCTCGCTGGACGGCTGGTATCGCTGGGAGTGGCTGGGGCTGGTGGGCGGTGTGTCCGGTCAGTACTGCACGCAGATCTACGGCGACTACCTGTTCCACTCCGTCCCCTATACGGAGCGGTACAACAAGGGCTCCCTCCAGCCGGGGGAGTTCGACAAGCTGGGAACCAGCTGCTCCCACGGCTGTATCCGCCTGCAGGTGGCGGACGCCAAGTGGATCTATGACAACAAGTACGACATCGCCGGAGTGACCATCTACGACAGCGACGACCCCGGCCCGCTGGGAAAGCCCTCCGCCCCCTCTATCGGCGGCAGCGCCTATCCCGGCTGGGACCCCACGGATCCCGACAGCGACAATCCGTGGAACAAGCCTGCGGATGTGACACCGGAACCG
>OBHX01003063.1_pt1 | contig 12295 bp, 8 predicted proteins | sample 1519331 | NCBI WGS metagenome assembly OBHX01 (sample SAMEA2602897, study PRJEB22501) | metagenome
TTTTACCATCATGGAAAATACGCTGCAATAAATAAGACAGTACATAAGGAATTTTATTCCCCTCACCACCTACAATTGAAATGAACGGAACCGACCCCCGTAAAAACTGACGACATTGTCTCATGTGCGGACAGATAAATGATTTTCAGAAGATGCTCTCTACTTCTTCCAATAGGATGAAGGGAAACCAATAAGCGCAAAACCGCCTGAGTAGGTTTCCCTGCCCAGACGGTCGGCTTGTTTTCGAAATAGGAAGTTCACGTGGTCAATTCCACAGAATCCGTCAGTTCTTCCTATCCTTTAGATTGTGCAGTCATCGTATCATGAAAAATTCTTTCCGTCAACAGAAAACCCACACCATCTGTCTATCCTCTTTATCCCATGTCAGCCTGCCTGCCGTTTTTTAGAATCTGTGGGAATAAGAAAGTCTCCAGTTAAGCGGGAGTTCCAAGTTTCCATAACGGTTTGCGTAATTCTTGTGATCCAGGAGGTTGTTCAAGGTCAAGGAAACCGTATCCCGCGGGGTTATGTCATAAATCGTATTCCATGTCAGACGGATACGGGACGGTACATCCCCATAAATGGAGTAGCATTCACGGTCACCGAGATACTTGAAAGTCATCGTGCTCCGCACTTTATCCGCACGGTATGTAAGCGCAGCAGCTATATCAATACGGCCTGCATCCTGCTCCCATTTGGAATTCTTCTTCGAGGGATCCCTGATTTCCGGATTGCCGTACCCCAGTCCCAAAGAATAATCCCAATGGGCATTTACGGTTCTTGCAAATTCCGCTTCCACCCCGGTATTTCTGAACTCTCCTTTATTGATAGCATGCTGGAGCCCGGTGAGAGGATCTTTATCAGACCAGCCGAGTTTGTTGTCAAAATCCATATGGTACACGGCAAATTTCAAACTGCTTTTATCCCCGATAAGCTTTTTCACACCGGTTTCATAAGTCCAGCCTTTTTCAGGCTTCAGCCCGCCGGCAGCAGCCTTGTTGCTAAAATAAGCATCAACGGTCGGCATCTGGAAAGCGCGCCCCACGTTGATATACCACGATGTGGTGTCATTGATTTTATACAGTGTCTGGAACTGGGGATTGATAATTTTCTGATCATCAAAAGGATCGTCGATCATTTCCCCGCGCAGTCCCACCGTCGTGCTGAAACGATCGTTAAACGCATGATCCCACGACAAATACAACGCATTGTTCGTGCGGTGTGCCTTATTTGATGATTTAACAAGGCTCGTATAATCCTCACGCTTGAAGCTGTATCCCGTGATCAAGGTATCCCTTTCGCCAAGTTTCCATTCTTTCTGCACATCGGCAATATAACTTTCCAGATCGGCAGAGGCAGATATTCTGGCATTCTTTACATGGTCCCAGCCGTCCGCCTGACGGTAGTTGTATCCGAGCGTCGCCTTGACTCCATTGTCTTTCCCCTGATAGTACAATCCCGTAGTTATACGCCTGTCCTGATAGGTATAATCATACTTTACAGGCCTTCTTCCCGTTTTGATGCCGCCCCTTGTAATCGTGCCGTCCTGGAACATGAAATTGAAAGACAACTCATCCGTCAGCTTGCCTGCAACAGCAGCGCGGTTTTTCTGTCCTTTCCCGATCCACCAGTCAATACTGGATCCGCGGGGAAAATCATTGGCACGTGTATAGTCGTCAGAATATTCCTTCGACAGGCTCACCAGCAAACGGTCGCCTGCATAAGTTACACCGAAATCCTTATAATAATTTCCCACGGTTCCTTTGAGAGAAATTCCCTGTTTTGCCTGCCCAGGCTTTTTCGTAATGATATTCACCACGCCGCCCATCGCTTCGCTGCCGTACAGAGTTCCTGCCGCCCCTTTGATGATTTCTACCTTCTCAATCATTTCGACAGGAATCCCGTCAAGAGAATTGTAATTCTTCAGATTCATGGGGATGCCGTCCACCATGACAAGAGTGCCCCTGTCATAACCACGGATAACTGTACGACCCGAACTGAAACCGAAATCTTGACCACCGTCTCCATAACCTGTACTGGTAAGGCCCACCTGGCTTTCAATGATATCAAAAGCATTTTTATAACCTGCCTCCTCAATCTTCTTAGCGGTGACCACCGTCTCCGTCGCAGGTGTTTCTATTTCTGTCGTTTCCATCCTCTGCGCCGTAACGACGACAGGATTCAGCGTGTAAACCTGATCTGCTGCCTCAGCTCCACTCCAGCCCGCCAGTGACAGCAGTACCGCCCCTGCCAGTAATTGATTTTTCTTCATCATCATTCCTCCTCTGATAATATTTTTTCCCGTACTGCTAAATGATTTGCCGCACCCCATCCTTTCGCGTCAACTAATACATATAAAAACTATGAATGCTTCGCTTATTATTATTTTATGCGAACCACTTATATTATTTACTTTACATAATCATATGTCAATATTTTGATTCCATTTCTCCTTTTGGGGGATTTAGGAAAATCATGGACAAAACTTCTTTCTTAATTTCAACTTATTCCTTTAATCTTTTCTTCTTGTATATGTTCCACCATTTACAATTTAATTTTTATCATGATCAAAAGACTTTCTTTCCTCTCAACGGAATATGCTTGAAAATAAAAAAGAGGACTCACGAAAGTCCTCTCAATGCGTTAGAATACCAGTACCATCTCATTTTTATGGCACACAGAAGGTCAGCGATGAAAAATAATGTTCTTCATTGACTTTCTCTGCCAGTTCACCAGCAGCAGGACGGTCATACCTGGTACGCAGCAGCCATACTCCCCAGTGATTAATACGGAAAGTGGCAATCCCTTCCCCATTCGTTGAAGTAAAAGCAGAGGCCTCATCCTTGATCGTATAACCTTGATATACACCCCAAATTTTCAAAAAAGGAACCGGTTTCCCTTCAAAAAGCACCTTGACTTTCATGATTCCCCCACGATTATTCATGATTTCATAAGGATTTGTGACAGGTATAATTTCCAATCTCTGTCCGAAAACATGGCTTGCATCTCCTGTAATCAGCTCTCCGCCGCAAATAATGGATTTGGCAAACTGCTGAGAATATACGGAAGAAATAATATTCTTTTTCCCTGTCTTCGGTCCTTTATATGTCACTTTCTTTCCGTCCTCTTCATAAGCCGTATTCATGGATTCTTTTCTTATCACAGCCGCTGTATAAATCCCCGGCTTATCCAAAGTGAGCGCCGCCGCGGCAAAGCCGGTCGTTTCTAAAGCAATATTTTTTTCTCTGCCCGTCGGATCACGAAGAACAATCTTTTCAAAATCTTCTGCCTTCACAAAGCTGTCCACAGGGAAATGATGCCCCCATCCGATATATAATTTCGTTTTCATCTGCCCGCTTCCACCTGCAGAAGGCATATAGTCAGTAAAATTCACCCACAAAGTATGTGCATCAGCCTGCCCAGATAAAGTAAGCAATACCGATACTAACACAACGATGCGAAGAAGATCCTTTCCGAATTTCATTATATTCTCCTTTCATGAATTAAAATTTGTACTGATAAGCTATCCTCCAGCTAAAAGGCAGATCCCAGTTCTCATATTTATTTGTACAATTCTCTCTATCCAGTATATTGTACATATTCAGTGTGACCGCCTGATTTCTGTTTGGTCTGTACTCAATAGTGGAATTCAGCATGATGCGGTCTCTGATTTTATGATCGGCACCTTTCCTGCTTGCATATTCCCCATTATTTGTATAATACCCATATTCTCTGTCAGCGGTGACAAAAAGATCCACTCCCACACTCCATTTTTCTTGTTCATATTGGATTCCTAAATTATATTGCAATTTAGCACTGTCTCTTACCCATTTCCCACTATCATTAATTTCAGGATTCTGAAATGTGATTCCTGCATTAAACCACCAGTTGTCATTGACAATACGGGTATACTCCAGTTCCAGCCCCGTATTTCTGAAATCTCCTCCATTAATTTGCACACTGGTATTCGGATCACCACCGGGAATCACCATATCTTCCTTAACCCAAGTAAATTTATCCTTGATATCCATATGGAATAAAGCAGCTTTAAAACTGTTTCTGCCGGTCACATGTTTGGCTCCCACTTCATATGTCCAGCCTTTTTGCGGTTTTAAGCTTGCATTTTTCAGTTTTTTAGAATCTGAGTAATACTTGGAATTGATGGCGGGCATATCAAAAGCCTTACCCATATTGCTGTAAAGGCTCCAGTTATCATTCAATTTATAGAGAAATTGAAGCTGCGGAAGAAATACATCATAATGCCTATCCCAGCCGTTTGACATAAACTCCTGCATACGAAAGCCCATCGTACTGGAAAGACGTTCATTATACTCATGATTCCAAGACAGGTACGCACTGTAAGAATCCCTGTATACCCGCTTTTTTGTGTCATTAAGCCGCTTATAATGCTCCCCATTATAAGTCAAACCGCCAATCAGGCTGTCTTCCCCTCCGCGGAATATCCATTCCTTCTGATTATCAAAGGTAACGCTCTGTACATGATATGGCACATTAATCCTGTCCGTCTCATATATGCCGGGTTTGGTATATATTCTTTTATTACCATCCATATGAAGACTATTGTAAGCAAGCATGGATCTAAAACGATGCTCTTTATTATTGTATATCAGATTTACATTGTCCTTTCGGGAATGATAATCAGAAAGAGAAGACTTTGCCGGCGGTATAACCGCTTTGCCGCCTTTACATTTATACATGTACCAGATATTCTGATGATTATCCACATGAGACCAATCCAAAGTTAACTTATCGGTCAAATTGGCGGAGGTATACCAACTTGTCCGATATCCTTTATTTTCGGCCTGATAAGTTGCTTTTTTAGGAAAAATACGGCTGGTCTGGTCTATCGCATCAGAATAATCACGTTGTACCCAGAAATTAAATTTCTCTCCCTCTGCACCGACACCGAACATTTTATCGTAATTGCCATACCCCACTTTGGCAGTTACATGAGATTCCCCGCCTCTCTTCGTAATGATATTCACTACACCAGCTAAAGCTTCAGCTCCATAAAGCGTCGAACTTGCTCCTTTGATTACTTCAATTTTTTCAACAGCTTCAATGGGAATTCCCGAAGTAGACGCATAGTTATTTACATTGATAGGCGCACCATTAACTAGAACTAAAGTGCCCTTATCCATCCCGCGGATCATGACACGGCTTACATGCCCACCGCCATCCTTCCCGCCAGGGCCATAAGAAAAAGCTGTAATTCCCACGGTATGCTCCAAGGCATCAAATACAGAAGTATACCCTTTCTCCTTAATATCTTTCTCCGTAATAATTTCCGTGGTAGACGGCGTTTCTAAATCTGTTTTTTCCTGCCGTTCAGCGGTAATCACGATAGGATTCAGCATGTATACCGGCATCATTTCGGCCGATACGCTTGCTCCTCCCATTAAAACCAACAATACCGAGTTTACAAGCCATTTGCTTTTACACATATTTGCCCTTTCTTTGAGATAATAATCTGAACATGAAAACAATATATCATCAGCTGATACGGACTTTCCTACGTTTCACCCGTATAGACATAATGATCAATAAAAAAGATATGCGCAGCCCACAAAATATTGTTTTGCAGTATCCTCACCCCCATTCCCGTAAAAAACAACCTTACATAAATTAGTTTAATCAACTATTAGTTTTCACAAATCTATTATTAATTATATTATATTTTATCATATTTTCTGTCAATTGCGACTCATTGGCATTTTTATCAATCACACAAGTAAATTATCATCCTATACAACAAAAATACTTATCCAATCTTATCGATGAATAAGTATTTTCTATTTTTCTCTAATTTATAAAATATTTATCAGAATTTATATTCCACTCCTGCTAGGAAGTTACGTCCCAAGTTGTAGAACGTAGAGGAAGATGAAGAAATGATGTCATGCCGGTTGAACAGGTTATCAATATTCAGGAAGAAACGGGCATTTTCATTTGCCTGATAAGAAAAATTCAGGTCAGTGAAGAACTGGCTCTTGAAAGATTTGTACGGCGTGTAGTCACGGATACGTTTCCCCAAGTAAGCAAACTCAAAAGCGCTTGTCAGCTTGCCGGTTCGGTAAACGATGCCGCCGTTCCACTGCACTTTGCCGTAATAATCATGCCAGTCCCCCGTTGTACCGCCGGCTTTCCTTTCCTGCTTCTCCGGATGCCCGAAAGTCAGTCCCGTGTGGTAGGATAGGTTTTCATTTTCATTTCTCGTCCATTCGAGTTCAATACCGGTATTTCTTACATCTTCATTGGCATATTTAATATCTCCCACTACACCTGCGTCGACTTTTGCTTCCAGGCTGTCCTTGATTTTGTAGTGGAATGCGGCCAGGCGCCAGGATGCCTTTCCTATATTTTTCTTTGCGCCGATTTCATAGTGGGTTCCTGTCTGCGGACGAAGTCCCGGAGAGGCGATGACATTGCCGCCGCCATAAAGCTGTTTGAAAGTCGGCATCATGAATGACTTTCCCGCCTTGGCATAAATCATGGTATCTTCACTCAGATCATGCATAAGAACCAGTTCGGGCGTAAATTTGTCATACCTATTTCCTGCATCATCTTTTGCAACCCAGGTCTGGCGAAGATTCAGGTCCGCCCTTGTCGCCCTGGTGAAATCGTATTCCAGCTGTCCATAAAGAGAGTACATATTGCGCGCATAGTGATAAGTATTTCCATCGACAACGTCCGCCATGTCCCTGCGGAAATCACCGCCGATAAGGACGGAACCCTTATCAAAATGCCAGCGGTTGGACAAATTGAACCCAATGGTCTCATCATTATTTTCTGTCTTTGTGAAAATCCGCTTGTCGGGGTCATATCTTCCCCTTTTCGCGTAAGGCGCTACTTCCGTTTTGCTCTTACCGGTGGACATATCTCTCTTATGATAGTAAAAATCCGCTTTCAGGTCATCCTTATCATAATGAAGCCCCGCCACGTTTTCGCGGGTCTTGTAAATCATATCCTGGCCGGGCTGCCCTTTATTCTTTCCGTTGCGTCCGTCATAACGGTATACATAGTGGCTGTTGTTCTCCGAGTACGCATGGGTAAAATAAAGACCATCAGTGATATTGTAACGCCAGTCTACATAATTATGCTCAGCACGGATGATATTGTAATACATCCCTGCCGGACGGCCGCCGTCAGGATGGGAAATATGATCTACTTTCCCCATGTGGTCATAGGAATAAGTAATCCCGAATTTATCCCCTGCCTGCGCGCTGACTGCATAGTTCTGCTGTCCATAGTTGCCAAAGCCCGCTTTTACCTTGGTATCCCTTGTCCCTTTGGTGATGATATTAATAACACCACCGCTGGCTTCTGAACCATAAAGAACCGCACCGCCTCCGCGGACAATTTCTACTTTTTCCACGGAATCGGAAGCAATATCCTGAAGACTGTACATGCCGCTCTGATTCATCGGAACACCGTTCACAAGAACGAGCGTACCTTTTTCAACGCCGCGGATGACCGCCTTTGCCGTCATTGTCCCCTGGGAGAGACCGCGGGGCCCCTGGCTGCTGGTAATAATACCTGTGGAGAACTTGAGTGCTTCCTGCATATTGGCGGCTCCGGTTTCACGAATCTGTTTATCCGTGATAATCTCCACCGCTGCCGGCGTTTTTAATTCTTTCGTATCTGTACGTTCCGCCGTGACAATGACGGGATCCAAGGTATAGATCTCCGCCGCATCTGCTGCACTCCATCCTGCCAGCACAAGCAATAAAGCCCCTGCCAGCGCCGTGTTCTTTTTCTTCATACTTTTCCTCCTCCGGCTGCGAAAAGCCGATTTTCCCAAACAGCTTCCCCTAACCAATAAATGAAATTCTATATCATTGATTTCCGGCAAGGCTTTCCCATGTTTCGCCTGCGAAAATGAAATGAACGAAAAAACAAGAGACTCTCCCATCTCCGATTTGTGGATCTGTCCTCTTAAAACGTTTTTCCCCCTGTCGGCGCATTAATTCTTTTACAGGAAGATTTCTTATATTATCTGCACATTCATAATAATTTGTCAATAAATTCGTTATGTATCCTTCAGTAATTATCATCACACTGTCTTAAAATCCTTTTATTTCTCTTACCATTCGTAAAAATATATTCATTTACCTGTAAAACAATCAAATTCCACTCCGGAAATACATCCATAAAATCAATTCACGCACATAAAAACCGGCTCTTTATAAAGCCAGTTTTCACATTTCCATAACATTTAGGCAAAAAGTTCATCAGGCAGGACTTTATTCTTTCCTTCTTCAATGGTAAAGATAGAAGCGAGAAGTTTTTTCGTATACGGGTCTTTTGCCAGTGTCAGATCGCGAATCGTTTCTACCACTTTCCCTTTCTGCATGACTATGATTTTGTCACAGAATGTATTGGCAAGGGCAAGATCATGACAGATAAAAAGATAGGCTACCTGTCTTTCCCGCTGAAGCCGGGTAAGGAGTTCGATCACGGTTTTCTGTACGGACATATCCAGTGCCGAGGTCGCTTCATCACAAATGATGATTTCCGGTTCCAGTACCAAAGCTCTTGCAATGGCGATACGCTGCCGCTGTCCGCCTGACATATTATTGGCATAACGGTCAGAAAATTCCTCCGGAAGTTCTACCAGCCGCAGCATTTCCCTTGCTTTCGCATCAACTTCACTGTTCTTTATCATGCCGAAGTTTTTCAGCGGTTCGCATATAATATCGCGGACGCGCATTTTCGGATTGAACGCAGTAGAAGGATCCTGGAAAACCATTTGTATTTTCTTACGATGCTGCCGGAGTGCTTCCCCCTTTAAACGAGTAATATCCTCTCCGTGGAAAATAATCTTCCCTGCAGAAATATCGTATAAGCGGGTCAGCATCTTAGCCACGGTAGACTTGCCCGAGCCTGATTCCCCTACGATACCGACTGTCTCAGCCTTATGCACAATGATATCCACACAGTCGCAGGCTTTGAGAACTTTTCCTCTGCCCAAGTCAAAGTTTTTACAGATATTGTCTATATGAAGTATTTCTTCTCCGCCTTTCATGCTGTTGTCTTACCTCCTAAGCTGGGAACCGCCGCCAGAAGCATTTTTACATAATCGGTTTTCGGATGGTAAATAACTTCTTCCGCTTTCCCGTATTCTACCACTTCGCCATTTTTCATCACCATGATATTATCCGCCATGTAAGCGGCGACACCCATATTGTGGGTAACGATAATAATGGCAATGTTCATATTTTTACGCACTTCCATCATTTCTTTGACAATGGTCGCCTGTGTCGTCACATCAAGAGCCGATGTCGGCTCATCAGCCAGGAGCAGTTTCGGATGGAATGACATGGCCATGGCGATACCGACACGCTGCCGCATGCCGCCGGATAATTCATAGGTATAACTTTTCAAAACCTGTTCCGGATCGGGAAGCCTGACCATTTCCAGCATAGAGATCATCTGATCATGGGCTTCTTTTTCATCAGTCAGCCCATGAACCGCCAGAAAGTCCCGATACTGCCTTCCGATCGTATGGATGGGATTCATCATGGCGCCGCTGTCCTGGAAAATCATAGACACGTCCGTGCCGCAAAGGCTTCTGTGCATTTCCGCTGTCTGCTTCTGCGTATCCTCTCCATTGAGAATGACCTGTCCTTCAGCAATATGCCCTCCGCCGGGAAGGACATGCTGGATGGCACGGATAACCGTAGTTTTCCCTGACCCTGACTCTCCTACGATAGCCAGAACCTGCCCCGCATCCAAATCGAAAGATACATGGCGGACCACAGGGTCACCTTTTCCATAGGCGATTCCTAAATCTCTTACCTGTAATAGCATGGGAATATCTCCTCGTAATAAATTCAATTGAAATGGAAACAGAAATTCGGTACAGCATGGCAACGGCCGGACAAAAACGGTCTGTACTGAATTTCCATCCCCATTTCAGAGGAAGGAAAGCCGCTTCTCCGCTGCCGGATATATGACAGTGGAGAAAAGGCATATTTCACTATAGAAATTACTTAGCCGGAGTAATGTCTTTAGTTACCCAGTAATAGTCACAAGGATAAATATTGGCATTCTGGACAGCCTTATTGCTTACCATATTGGTCTGCGGATAGCCGAATACCAGGATAGCGGCATCATCCTGAAGAATCTTTTCCATCTTAATGATGATATCTCTGCGCTTAGCCGGATCAAATTCAGACGCCAGCTGATCGGACAAAGCATCATATTCAGGATTGCTGTACCCGGAACCGTTCTGCGGATTGCTGTCATTTACATTTGTTTTCCAGTACATATTGATAAATACTTCCGGATCCCCTGCCTGTTCGGTGAGTACATTGGAAATGATGAGATCGCCTTCACCACGCTTGCCCATGCCGTCAATGACATTGTAATCGACATTTTTCAGGTTCACCTTAATACCGATTTTCTTTGCATCCGACTGGGTAGCTTCAGCAAACAGCGGAAGTTCCGCACGGCCGGAATAGAATACGAAATCCAGTTCCAGATTCTTTCCATCCTTATCCACGAAACCATCACCGTCACTATCTTTCCATCCCGCTTCCGCCAGCAGTTTCTTAGCGCTTTCCACATCATATTTATCCGGATAAGCCTTCATCAATTCATCGAAGCCGAAATCCAGAGATGGCGGAAGCTGCGGACCACCCGGTGTAAAGGTATCTTTCAAAAGTACCTTTGCATAAGTTTCACGATCCAGTGAACGGATCAATGCCTGGCGGACTTTCTTATCCGCAAGCGGTCTGCCTTCTTTTACAGTCATACGGGCAATAACGTCACGGATAGAAGAAATGGAGCTGATATTGAATTTATTCTTATCCTGGAACAGAGCCAAATCGCCGGCCGCTACGTTCACAGCCACATCAATCTCGCCTTTCTGGAGTGCCATGGCACGGGTATTCGGATCATCAATGGTATTGACAACCAGGTGTTTAAATGGAACAGCTGCATAATAATTCGGGTTCGCATCCAATTCGCATTTTGCCTTGGAGAACGATTTAACCATGTATGGGCCGGTACCGATCGGACCCTGCTTAGCAAAGTCTACTTTTCCGTCGGAATCGACATCAACGATAATGAAGAGCGGATCCCCCAGCATGCCCGGAAGAGTAGCTATCGGTTTTTTCGTATAAATAGTAACATTCTGTCCATCAGCAGTGATATGATCCAGTTCAAACATGGCTTTTGCGCGGGGAGACTTTGCGAAGGTACGTTCGATGGATTTTTTGACCGCTTCGCCGGTTACCGGTGTACCGTTGGAAAACTTGATATCTTTGATTTTGAAAGTCCAGGACATCTTATCATCAGATACCTTCCAGCTTTCAGCAATCCACGGTTCCGCATTCATTTTGGAATCAAAATGGACAAGGCATTCACCGATGCCGTAGCGCATAACCTGCCAGCCAAAATAATTGTCGGTCGGTTCCAGGCTGTCTGCAAAGTTGGTAATACCTACGGTCAAAGTGTCTTTCGGTCCTTTGGAGGCAGACTTGTCTCCGCCGCCGCAGCCGGCAAACGCGACTGTCATAAGAGCTGCTGCTGCCAATGCGGCGCCTTTCTTGTAAATAGATTTCATGGATCTAACGCTTCCTTTCTTAAAACAAAATATAAATTAGGCAAAACCTGTTACATATGCAGAACGGCGGCAAGAGCCATCCCTTCTGATAGGAACCATATTGATCAGTCCTGGCGCGGATCCAGGACATCCCGGAGAGAATCTCCCCACAGATTGAAAACGACAACGGTTATAAAAATAGCAAGCCCCGGGAAAATCATCAGCCATGGAGCGGTCTGCAGCTGCTGGCGTCCTTCATTCAGCATAAGGCCCCACTCCGGCGCCGGAGGCTGGCTGCCGAACCCAAGGAAAGATAATCCCGCCAATTCCATCATCATAGCGCCGATATCAGAAGCGGCCGTGATAACCATCAGAGGCAGAATGTTGGGCAAAATGTGCGTCCAAAGAATGTGCGGCGCAGAGCCTCCGCTTACAATAGCAGCATCGACGAAATCACGCTTCTTAATTTTCAGGACCATACTTCTTGAAAGGCGGGCATACTTCGTCCATGTCACACAAAGCATGGCAATCATGGCATTCACAAGACTGCCTCCCAGAATACCGGCAATAGCGATGGCAAGAATAACGCCGGGGAAAGAAATCATCATATCCGCAAACCGCATGATGACCGTATCCACAATACCGCCAAAATATCCGGCAATGACCCCCAGGAATGTACCTACCACAAACATAAGGCATACCAGGCAAAGTACGCTCGTCAGGGAA
>OBHX01003070.1_pt1 | contig 12278 bp, 9 predicted proteins | sample 1519331 | NCBI WGS metagenome assembly OBHX01 (sample SAMEA2602897, study PRJEB22501) | metagenome
CCGCCGGAGCGGTGCTTAAGCCGTAAGGCGGGAATTGTGCGGTGTTGCCTTTGTTACCGGGACAGTGCCTCCCCTACCCTGCCTTACTTTGCGGCTTCAATCAAATCCCGGAGGCTTTGTGCCTGCTCGATCAGTTCATTCAGAATCGCAACATCATTATCACGGCGCTCCCGAGACATCTTTCTGACGCCGCGCTTATAGCTGGTTGAACTCATTTTCTTAAAAATCTTATTGGCAACAGGCTGGATCGTCTTTTCCACAAAGGTCGCGCTTTCAGACTCGCTCTTTTGCTCCTTTTTCTCGACGCGCTTTGCCTCCTGATCCCTGGCCACATCCTTTGCGATTTCCTCGGCCTTCTCCGTATCATGCCGACTGACGGCGTCACGATACTCCCCTACCCTATTCTGCAGCAGGCGGATTGCGTTTTCACACTCCGCAAACGCAGTCTCCAGGCGTTCGTCCCGCTCATCCGGCTCGTTGGTTTTTCTGGCTCTGTCAATATCCCGTATAAAATCATAATGTATGCTGTTGCATTCCTGCAGCAGACGCTCCCGGGCATCGGTGTCACAGTTGCTCACATCAACCGCGCTCAGCAACAGATAGCACTGCGCAATTTTATGCTGCTCCTCCGGCTCCAGCGTGATATAGCTTTCACACTCCATGCGGGTCAGGAACTTGTTATCCAAAAGGCGAAGCAACTCTTTGTCCAGCTTTTCCTCAATGCGGAAATCACGGTCGATTTGCTTGGCTGTGGTTGCACTCACTTCCTTAATTGCCTTTTTAGCGTCCTTTTCCGTCATATTGAACGGCTCGTTCTGAAGGCAGACCACAAATTCTGCAACGGCCTTGCGGCGGATCTGTTCATCCGCAAAGCCGCCGCGAACCTGCAGGTTCGCACTGTATAAAAGCACCTTTTTTTCATTTTCCGAAAGACTGGTTGTGATCACATTGCAGTTTTTGATGGTGTTCCAGGTGGCGTCTCCTCTCTTTTCGAGGTACTCCATCGCGCGGTAGCGGCGCTCACCGGAGAGAAGGACATACACCGTTTTTCCATTTTCTTCCTGCGGAAACACCACCAAATTATGCATCAGGCCGTTGCGCTGAATATCCTCCGCCAGCTGCACAATATCCTCTTGGGTATCTGCCTGCCGGAAGATTTCGTTGTCCGCGTTTACGCGAATATCGTACAGTGCAATATCCCGTGCTTCGTATTCAATGCTTTTATGCCCTGCGGTCAGATCACTGATAATTTTTCCTGCATCGCCATTATTGGAATCAATTTTGCCAAGCTCTGCATCCGTCGGGCGGGAACGTTTTACGATTTCCTTCTTTTTGGCGGGGCTTTTCATTCCCATATCATTTCACCTCCAGACGCTTTTTCAACTCTTCATAGGCTTTCACATAGGCTTTTGCCACAGGCTGCGTTTTTGCCATATAGCACACAGGCAAAAAGCGGGAAATGGATGTTTTCACCGTCTTGCTTGTAGGAATTGCAACGCTGAACAGCGATGTGCCGAGTTCTTCTTTAAAGTGCTCCTGAATCTTCTTGTCTGTTGCTGCGCTTTTGTCTACATTCACCAACAACACACCGGCACCCATCAGGTGAGAAGTGGAGCTTTGCTTCATCTTGTTGCATTCATAATAAAGGCGAAATGCCGATTCTTCGGAGTTATCCTCACAGCCGGCTGGAATCAGGATATAATCCGCTGCATAGATTGCATTGGAAAGCAACAGGCTGTCCCGCGTAGGCTGTGTGTCAATAAGAATGTAATCATACTCATCACGCACTTGATTGAGGAAATAGTACAGAAAATTTCCCATACCGGAAACCTTCCTCGGATCTCCGTCCTTCAGGCGCTCTGCATCGCCAATCAGAAGTTCAATGCGCTTATTGATTCGCGGCGTCTGCGCATCGCACGGGATCATATCCACATTTTCATACTGCGTTTCCATAATAAAGTCTCGCGTCTTGCTATGATACAGGAACCCGTCGAAAAGATTATAGAGTGCCTTGCCGTAGAATTCATCACTTGTGATGCTCAAGCCGCCGCTGAGTGCTTTGGTGAGATTTCCCTGCGGATCAGTATCCACGCAAAGAACTTTTTTCCCCTCATCGCCCATCAGGTAGGCAAGATTGGAGGCCGTTACGGTTTTACCCGTGCCTCCCTTTTCGATGGCAATTGTAATAATTTTTGCAGACATTGGGCAATTCCTCATTTCTGTAAAGGCTGTTATTTGTGGATGTGTCCGTCAATTCTTGTTGCTGTGGATTATCATTCTGTGATTCTCTTGTAATCGATTTTCCATGCCTTTTTGCCATTCCGGTTGTACGATTTTATCATACTTCAGTGGCTGAATATGTTGAAGCCTATACCTCACCACAAAATAGTTGCAGCCATCTTTTGCTGTTTATTATAATTTCAATTATAACATAGATATAAGTAAAGTCAATTCTCTTTTCCGGGTATCATCCTGCCATAACGATATTTCAAGTCTATCAATTCTTGTTGCTGTTCTTTAATATATCTGCATTCGTATAGGCTGTTTCTTTACACACTCACACCGTGCTTCACAGTACGAAACAGAGTCCAGACCGCCAAAAGAATTACCTTCTTGCCTTATTGCATGTGTAGGGGCGACCATTGGTCGCCCGTCAACTTACCGCAGCAACGCATCTTCTGGGATAGTTTGCTTACAAGGCAAACGGGCACGGGCGAGCAATGCTCGCCCCTACAAGAGTTTTTCGACAGTCTGACAGAGTCAACACATCTTTCAATTCTTGTTGCTGTTCTCGGTTTGTATTTATTTGTCACTTACAATTTTTGTTTTTTCTTTACAGCAAAAAGCAGCAGCCTGCATGTTGCAGGCTGCTGCCAAATAATCCTTATAGATCCTCAAAGACGGACATATCAAACTTAAACACTCCCGCCGGATCCAACGATGCGAGCTTCTGCTTGCCAGCCGCGATGATCAAAGCACTGTTTTCAATCGTATCGTTATAAACAACCGTGCGATAATACTGTGCAGACTTCCTTTCGGTTGCTTTTTCAAACATCTCCGTAAATTTTACACACAGTCCCAGGGCCCATGTTTTCAGCCCGGCATTGTCATGAATGATTCGGTTTAAAGAATCCAGTGTTTCCTCCGCTTGGTCACGCTTGTTGATGTTTGTCAGGATCTTAGCCGTGTATGTGAAAATATCATTGCAGATATTTTTCTCGTTGGCCGTCAGCTTATCCTCATACGAAGCATAGTCTGCTTTGTTTCTGATCTCCGTAGTTGCTTTTCTATACTTCATTTTCAAAATATCTGTGCTAAATGGCTCTGTAATATGCTGGGCTGCTTTTTCCGCACTCTGGGTTTTCTTCTTTCTGGAATCCCTTACAATTTCGTCATCGTGCGTATTTCTATCATGATAGGAGCGGACATCCCTCATTTCCGCTTTGGTCTTGTATTTGATGAAAATATACAGGTATTCATATTTGCGAACACCGCGCTTGCGCGCCGGGGCATAGTCAAACCAAAGATCCGTCATCTCATTGATTTCTTTCTTAACGGTCTTTAAAACATTCTTTTCAAACTCTGTAAAAGTCTTGTACTTTTCAGACAGCGGTTTTTCCCGGTCAAACTTTTTCTTGTCGGCAGATGCCGGATCCTTTTTCTTTTTGCTCTTTGTGGACTCTCTCTCTGCCTCTGTGGGTGCAGAAAGCAGACCTTTAAACTCATCAATATTGAATTTTTTATACTTATAACCCGTCAGCTCGTCGCGCTTTGAGGAAAACTTATTCAGGATCTCATCATTTACCGGCTGGAATACAAGGCCGTTCGTATAGCCATAGTCTCTGTTTCCATTGTCATAGGAGAGTATGATTTCATAAACGCGCATAGAGTAGGTGCTTTTCATCATCAGCAGATATTCGATGCTGTAAGAGGTATAGTTGCTGGTAAGCTGCGCAATATCCTTCCAGATGTCCTGGTTAAAGCGCAGGCGAATCTCTTTCTTGTCGAAATCGACCTCAGAACCTTTTTGCAGCCAGGAAATGGAGCGATACACCTTACTGCCGGGTTCTTTCTTGACCCAGAAGGTACGATTTTCCAAATTTTCTATAGTTTCTTTCAGATTCAGCGCATAAGTCGTATCCACCGTGCGCACTCCGGTCAACTTGGCAAAATCGTTGAAAGTGATCGAATAATATTTGGATGCATCCTTATCATTTTTCTGGTCGATTTTAGACATGAGCATAAAGAGAACCTTTTGCTCATTTCTGGGCAGAGAGTACTTTGTCCGCTGGATCAGGTCATTACTTTTGGTAATGTAAGAGCCAAAGCCGACAGGGGAGTGCTGCCATTTCGCAATCGCTTGCTTTTTCTCGCGGACCTCATCATCAGAAAGGACCTCTCCAACTAAAGATTCCTCGTTTTCATCAATGGACGAATTCGTTTTGTTCATATCCATTACTTATAGCTGTACAAGGAGGGGCTTAAAATAATTACGATATACAGCTATATATTCCTTTCGTTAGATGTTACAATACAAATAGGTACACAAATATCATTATACTGATAATATTACTATACTATTTGCCGACTGTCAACGAAAAATGTTTGGAGCTTTTCTATTTTTTAAATTTTGCTTTTTTCTCTTTTACAATTATTTATCTTATATCTTACTTTTTACTTATTTATTATAATATGTAGAAAGAGAGGTTTCCACATGCCAGCGGAGAGGAAAAAACACTTGGCGAAAGAGATTTCCACACCGGATGCAAGAGGTTTAAAAGGCTGTAGAAAGAGATTGCTACAGCCCAATCAGCCAAAATAAGCATGTAGAAACCTCTTTTTTGCCGTGGAAGAATCTCTGTTTTCAAAGTTTTTTCTGTATACTGTCTGTTGCGGCTACAAATTGTGCAGGGTGGAAATCTCGCTTTTGCGATAGCGGGAGAGCATTGCCGTGCAAACATAGGTGGAGAGTGCGATAGCTGATTTTTCCGGTGTAGAAACCTCTCTTTGCACAAGCATCGGAAAACGCCGGCGCTTGAATTAGGGTAGTAGGCATAGAAGCAGGGGAGAAGTGAAACAAGAATTTCCCTTTTCGCGAGTGTAGAAACCTCCTTTTGCTGCTACGAGTGATCTCTGCGGTAGGAGGTACTCGCTTTTTTCCGGTGTAGAAACCTCCTTTTAGGAATTGCTTCAAAAACACTATATATTGGTGTTGTGGATCAACTAACATACTTGTTCTTGCACAAAGAGAGTCTATATAGGCAGAGACAGGAAAGGTAATAGTGGCGAACCAAGAGGTTACTACACATAAACATCGTAAGATTTTTAAACAGAATAATAGGCGATATACCGATATATAGCAGGGCTGCGAGAAAGGTGTTATCCGCACTAAAAAGAGGTTTCTACATCAAAAGTGCGAAAGAAAAGCGGAAAAAACACAGCCATGTACAGAAAGGCACTACCAAAGCTGCGTAGTGATAAAAGAGCGTAAAACCACAATATATAGATATAGAGAAGAAAATAGCACTTGAAAAACCAAAAAAGCTGGGAGAGAAGATAGTAGAAATGGGAAAAATCGTTGCAGATGAAATACAATAAGGAAATATTGTTATAGTATATACAATATGTACACAGCGTAATGTGAAGATGATCCAGAGAGGTCCATAGTGGTGCAAAGTATGGCATAATGCAAAGTAAACAATTTTTTCGGTAATGAGATGTAGAAACCTCTCTTTTCGCTGGACTTCCCGACTTCTTGATGAGAAAACCTCTTTTTGACGGACTTATCCACTTTTTCGGCAGTAATCCACAGGGATTGCGGGCTTAATGTACTTACATAAGGTGGATAAAAAGGATAGGTGAGTGGCGGTATAAGATACAATTTAATATACTAATAGGATAATATATGAAAAATATACAAATTGGTACATACAATCTGTTCCAAAAAGGGAAATTATCCGATTGTTAAAGTGTAGAAACCTCTCTTTTAGGCGGGAGGGGAAGCCTTCGCAACACGAAACAAGCTGAATTTGAGAATGGACCTTGCAATAGGTAGAAAGCCGGATTATCGCCCCGTAGGTTATATGGCGTATGCCGAAGGAAGAAAAAGCATAAAGCAAACACCATCAAATAAGGTAAGGGTTATCTCAAGAGGGCAGGGGATGGGACTGGCAGCAGGATTGGGTTTGTGTCTGCTATAAAGGCATATAGCATTTGGGAAAGTTTCGATATTCTATAGCAACGAGAGCAGTTGCCTTGGCAGTCAAGAGATCTCTTAGCGAACACAACAAAAAATCGAAAATAAAGTTACAGCAACAGGAATTGATGGAAAATGGAGCACGATGAATTTTTACAAGTAGTAAGAAGCCCTTTTCATTTTGCCACTTGCGATGCCGTACTCCGGGGGTGTAAAATAGTAGACATAAGTAAGCCACTGCAGTGGCGCAGACTGTCGAAAAAGGTGCGTTCACCCCTTGGCCCCCTCTGCGAGGGGGCTCCGCCCGCAGGCGGTGGGGGAGAGAACTGTACGGCTGCCCGAAATATTTCGGGCTATGGCAAGGTTCTCTCCCTCCGCCCCTTCGGGGCACCGCTCCCCCTCTGGCGCAAGCGCCACCTCCCCCGTATCGGGGGAGTCTGTCTCGCAGAGGGAGGTTTTTCGACAGCCTGAGCCGCTACAGCGGCAGGGCATATAGCGACAGGGGATGTAAGGTATGAAACGAATTTTGATCATTGATGGGCAGGGCGGCGGCATGGGCGCACAGCTTGCAAAGCTGCTGCTGCCTAAGCTGCCTGCGGATTGCGAGCTGCTGGCAGTGGGCACGAATGTGCTGGCAACCAGCGCCATGCTGAAGGCGGGTGCAGTGCGCGGTGCCACCGGGGAAAATGCGGTGGTGTACAACGCCGCCAGAGCCGATGTTATCCTTGGACCCATCGGTATCTTGATGGCCAACGGAATCATGGGAGAGGTTTCTCCCAACATGGCGGTGGCGATTTCCGGCAGTGAGGCAACCAAGGTTTTGATCCCGGCGTCCGGCTGCGGGATCTTTGTGGCGGGCACGCAGGATTGCCGCCTTGACGAGTATCTGCAAAATGCCGTAGCACTTACGCTGCGTGCGCTGGACGCATGACGCCGCTGGCAACAGCCGCCGCCCCGATCCTGCAGGCCGCACAGTTGGCCGCAGAAAACGGCCCGGCGCTGCTGGCCATTGACGGGCGTTGCGGCAGCGGCAAGTCTACACTGGCGGAATTTCTGGCGGGGCAGCTGGGCTGCCGGGTAGTGCATACCGATGATTTCTATCTACCGCTTGCTGCGCGCTGCGCGAACTGGCAGGAGCAGCCCGGCGCGAATATAGATTTCATTCGGCTGCGAAACGAGGTTCTGCAGCCGCTTTTGCGCGGCGAAACGGCGCTCTATAATGCATACAGCTGTGCGGCGGGAGCCTTCCTGCCGTCTAAGCCGTTTGCTGCCGCGCCGCTGACGATTCTGGAGGGCAGCTACAGCCTGCATCCGGCGCTGCAAACTGACTTTGCGGTGCGTGTGTTTGTTACCTGTCCGCCCGATGTGCAGGCGGCGCGCCTGCGGGCGAGAGAGGGTATACGCTACGCAAATTTTGTGCAGCGGTGGATTCCGCTGGAGGAAGGGTATTTTGCTGCCCATGACCCAGCCGCACGCTGCAATTTTGTACTGGACACGGCGGAGATTTTTGTGTAATATAGTAAGCGGACCTATGGCATAACTGCATGGTTCCCGCTATAGCGGGCTTGAAGGATGCAGGAATGCCCTTATGAAAAAGCCAGGAAGGCAGTGCCCAGAAGGGTGCGCGGTTCAAACTTTTTGATAAGGGTGATATGTTGTGAAAAACCAGAATACAAAAAAAGTGGCTTATGCAGCGCTGTTTTTGGCGCTGTGCCTCGTGCTGCCCATGCTGACGGGCCAGATTCCGCAAATTGGCAGCATGCTGCTCCCGATGCATATTCCGGTGCTTTTGTGCGGCCTTGTCTGCGGCTGGCAGTACGGTGCAGCGGTGGGCTTTGTTGCGCCGCTGCTGCGCTCGGTCCTGTTCGGGATGCCTCCGATGTATCCGGTGGCTATTGCGATGGCCTTTGAGCTGCTGACCTACGGCCTTGTTATCGGGTTGGTATACCGCCGTATGGCTCAAAAGGGCGCGGCAGGGGTGTATGCAGCGCTGCTTACCGCCATGGTAGCAGGGCGGCTTGTCTGGGGCGTGGCTGAGGTCGTGCTGCTGGGCTTGGGCGGCAAGGCGTTTACCGCCCAGGCATTCTTGGCGGGCGCACTGCTCAATGCCGTGCCGGGCATTATCGTGCAGCTGGTTCTGATTCCCGCTGTGATGGCGGCCCTGCAGAAGGCTGGAGCCGTTAAAGAATACGCCGAATAAGGCCGTTTGCTGAGAGGCTGCGCAGGAAGCGCAGCCTTTTTGCTGTGTGCGGCTGTATTGCAGCTCGCTTTGCACGATACAGCAACAGGAATCGCTCGCCCCATATTTTCGCAAATGAAAACAAAAAAGCTTGCAAGTACAGGCATTTTAGCCTTATCTTGCAAGCTTTTGTTGTTGCAGCGGTGAAAGAGGCCGACAGCCACTGCCTGCTGCTAGAGGAGCTCAGCCATACTGATCTGATCGACCAGCCAGCTTTCCTGTTTTGCCTCGTGGATTACATCGCCCGGCTGGCTGTGCCCGACCAAAAAGGGAGAAGCGGGGTCGTGCATACGCATATTCTGCGCTACAGTCACACGGCTGGCGTTGGCGTAGCAGTATAGGCAGCCGTGACCGCAGGTATTGTAGGCACCTATATCCGCCGTAAGGCAGCAAGCGCACTCCCTGCGGGCAGGCTTTTGCGGGGGCAGCCGCAGGGGACGGTGCAGCGCGGCCTCAAAAGTCCGTTGCGTCATGCAGCCGCTGCAATCAGCACCATAGCGGGCCAGCGCGGTGCCTTCGGCGCAGGGGCGTATCATCATGCCGTATTTTCTGCCAATCTCAATAAAAGCCTTTCCCAGCGTTTCGCGCTCAGTGAGTGGGACGCTTTTTACCTGCGGAAAATTCCGCCGTACCTTCTCGTAAAGGTCGATAAAGCTGATCACACAGGTCCTGGTATAGCCGGAAAGTACAGCTGCCATCTGCTCGAATTCAGCGATATGTCGCGCAGCTGTGTAGGTGTCGGAAAGAAAAATGGGGTCATACCGCCATGCGATACAATCGGGACCGACAATTTTTGACAGGGTGATAAAGTCCTGCAAGACCTGCGCCTTCGGCGGTACATGCGGCTCGATCTCCGGCCCGTAGGGGGTAATCGTGACAAACCAGTACTGCCCATAGGGGCGCAGCAGCTCCATGCGGGGGAGCATCGGTGCAGGATTTTTGGTGCAAAAGCCGATCAGGTCTACCACATCCGGGTTGATGGCATACCGTGTGACGGACTGCGGGGCATAAGGGCTGCGCACCAGTACAAACCCTGCACGCAGGCGGTTCGCAAACCACGTGCTGTAAAAGCCGGGTATATCGGTGCGGAAACCTGTTTGTAAAATCATAAAATGCCCTCCTGCTGGTGCAGCATGCAGCTTGCCAATTCTATACAAATTATAATACCATGCTGCAGAGGATTGCAAGGAGGCCAGATGAGCGCCGCTGCAAAATTCTTCTTTTTAGCTGGTTCGTCTCTTAGGCCTCGATGGCTTTCTACCGGGCGTAGTGGGACAGCGTCTCTCCTATGGTGCGCTTGAACAGGCGGGTAGGGTACAACCGGGATACCTACCTCCTGTGCCGCCTGTGTGATCGTGTAGTGATGATACCGGAGCAGGTTCGCCGCAAACTGGATGCGGGTCAGGGTCACATAGTCGGTCAGGTTGCTGTGCACTTCCCGGTGGAGCCGGTCGGACAGATAAGAGCGGCTCAGGTTGAAGCGGCAGCCAGCGTGGAAGGGGTCAAATCCTCCTTCAGATGCAGGTTGATATAGTGGATGATATTGCGGATGACCACCGAATAGCCGGCGGTAGAGTACCTCGCCACCCGGTCACAATATTGCTGCAGCATCTCGACCACAAGGGCCTGCTCTGCCTCCTTGCGTAGCAGGGCATTCAGGGCAACGGCGCGGAAACGGACGGTGGTGGTCTTGGTATGACCCTTGCGCCCGGGTATGGTTACGCCGCGAAAGCTCTGCAGCGCCTGCATCGCAAGCTCAGCATCACCGTGGTTGACGGCGTCCAGCAGATGATTTTCCAGCGCGTAGCGGTCCTCCAGCATCTGGATGCTGAGGACGGGCTTTTCCGGCAGCATACACTGCCTTGGCAGATCGGCAGATTCGGGGGAAAGATCTGTGTAGTTTACCCAGTGGGTGCGGAAGGTGCTGCAGTTCATCGGTGCCAAATTTTTCTACAATCTGGACAAAAAGACGCTGGCCCAGATGGAGACCGAGCTGAAGGAAAAGCGCGGCTGATTTACTGTAATAAGGCACGGGAGGTTTTTCCGGGGGTCTCCGGAAAAGCCTCTCACGCTTTTTGCGGTGCGCCGAGAATGAGTGCCTCCTGCGTGTTGAAAAGCTCAGCGGGAACATGGTACAATTATCAAACCAAAGCACAGTACGATGAGGAAAGGAGAATAAGCACATGACAATTTTGATCGATGCGGACGGCTGCCCGGTGGTCGATCTGACCCTGCGGAGCGCAGGGAAAAAAGGTGTGCCGGTTGTGATTCTGTGCGATACATCCCATCGTATCGAGCGGGAAGGGGCACAGACGCTGGTATTTGACAAAGGCGCTGACAGTGTGGATTTTGCACTCGTCAACCGGGTGAAGCCCGGGGACTTGGTTGTGACGCAGGATTACGGTCTGGCAAGTATGTGCCTGGCAAAATGCGCGCGGGTGCTGAACCAGAACGGTTTGGAATATACGGCGGATAATATAGATGCGCTGATGCTGCAGCGGCATGAAAACAAAAAGCTCATTCGCGCCGGCAAGCATCCAAAGGGGGCTGCAAAACGCACAAAAGAGCAGGATATCCGGTTTTGCGATGCGCTGGAACGGATTTTAAGCGGTACATCCGGCGATCAGCAGACGGAATGTGAAAATGTGTCATTTGCAAAGCGATAAAATGTACAATGTGCATTTTTTATAGGTGAATGGTAATTACAGAGTGTAGCTATGTGAAAAAAGCGCAAAGAAGAAATGTGCTTTTTGGGTGGGTTTGTGCAGAAATGTACACTTTTCAGGGCGGCAAAACAGCACATTTTTGCCGATATTGCCGCTTGCTACATGAAATGTGCGATTTGCCATAAAATCATACGATATATCGGAATAATTTACCTTTCGGAATGCGACATTTGGCACATGCTATGCGTAAAGAAGCTGCACACCGCCATAAAGAGCCTATGGGGGTGAACATAGTTTAGCTGCAGAGAAATGGGACACGGTACGCGATTCCGGCACGGTAACGCTGCTTTGAGTTGGTTACAAAAGTTTATGCGGAATGCTCCGCACAGCAATGCATACTGGTTGGAAGCGCAATACAACAGATTCCTGGGCTTCAAAATACAACAATTTCCGGGAGACAAAAATGAACCCCGGAAAATGTTGTACTCTGTGTATTGAAAACACAGGTGAATTGGGCGCTTGTTCGATGCCTACTGGTACGCAATAGCAAAATAAGGATACAAATCAAAGCGTACAAAAGAAAGAAAAGCGCAAGCAGCATATCCTTGCCCTGCAGAGAGAATGGATTCCGGTATTCTTCCGCTGAAAGCAAAATAACAGGGCTAATTTTCCGGATTTTCCCTTGTGATTTGGTGGCGCGATAAACTATAATAAGCATAAGGCAAGCAAATGCGATGCCGGTAACAGATACTGCGCAGGCAAGTGAAGGGAAGAAACGCAATGAAGATGCTTTTCAAGCAACGGATGTTCTCCTGGTTCGACAGCTATGATATTTACGATGAATATGGGAATACCCTGTTTGTGGTCAAGGGCCAGCTTTCCTGGGGGCATTGCCTGAGAATCTTTGATGCGGCGGGCTGCCCGGTTGGCTGCGTCAAAGAAAAGATATTTACATGGATGCCCCAATTTGAGCTCTACACAGGTGAGGATGATTATGTGGGGTGCCTGAGCCGAGAGCTGACGCTTTTCCGGCCCAGCTACCATATCGACTGCAATGGCTGGCGCATTGAGGGCAGCTTTTGGGAATGGGACTATGACATCCTTGCCCCCAGCGGACATACCGTGGCGCATATCGCCAAGGAGCTTTGGAATTGGACCGATACATACACCATTGAGG
>OBHX01003073.1_pt1 | contig 12268 bp, 10 predicted proteins | sample 1519331 | NCBI WGS metagenome assembly OBHX01 (sample SAMEA2602897, study PRJEB22501) | metagenome
GGACGGCCATGCAGGCCGCCTTGGCGTTGGTCAGGGGAGCGGATGCTTTTTGGAGTTTCACTGTAATCTTCAATGTGTCTTCACTTTTCGGAGGGGGCGGGGGGGTCGACCCCCACCTCGCCCTGATTCCTAGTGTACCGAATTTCGCATCAGCAGCCTCCTTTGCCTTCACCCGCCGGTTCGTAGCAAAATTGAACGCAAACGCATACGGATCAACCACCGCCCGGGAGGTCACCTTGAACCCCATCCGCCCCACGCTCAAGCGAGCCCTCTGTCCTGAAAACATCGCCGTCATCGGCGCAAGCGACAGAACCGCCAGCCGCGGCTCCTTCGTCTGGCGCGCGGTCGCCCGATCGAAGCTCCTCAAGAACGCCTGGGCGATCAACCCCAAGTACAAGTACATCGGCGAGCGCCCCTGCTTCTCAAGCATCAACGAGGTGCCGGGCAGCATCGATCTGGCGGTGATCTCCCTGCGCGCCGACCGCATTCTGAAGGCGCTCATCGACGCGGGCGAACGGGGCGTCGCCTACGCGCTCATCACGCCGGACGAAAACGCATACGCGAGCGACGCGACCTGGCTCACGAAGCTCCAGCTGGTGGCCGACCAGTACGGCATGCGCCTGATCGGTCCCGACTCCCTCGGGCTCATGAACCCGGGGCTCGGCGTCAACGCAAGCTACTGGCCCAACCTGCCCCGTCCCGGCAACATCGCGCTCATCACCCAGTCGGGCATGATCGGCACGGCGCTGCTTGACTACGCGCAGGGCGCCGAGCTCGGCTTTTCGGGCGTCGTCTCGACGGGCGCCGCCATCGACGTCGACATGCCTGAACTGATCGACTACTACGCGAACGACAAGAACACGCGCGTCATCGCCCTGCACATCGAGGGCATCCGCCGTCCGCGCGAGTTCTACTCGTCCCTCAGAGCCGCCTGTGCGCGCAAGCACGTCGTCATCCTCAAGGCAGGCAGCGGCTCGGGCTACGCCGCCGACCGCATCGCCTGCTTCAAGATGGGCACCGACGCGGGAAGCGAAGGCGCGCTCGCAGCGCTCGTAGAGCGTGCGGGAGCAACGCTCGTTCCCACCTTCGAGGAGTTCACCGCAGCCGTCTCGGGCTTTGCGACCAACCGTCTTCCCCGCGGCAACCGCATCGCCGTCATTGCCAACGGCTCGGGCTTCGCATCGCTCACCGCCTCCGCCGCCCAGGCCTGCGGCATCGATCTCCACGGCCTGAGCAACGCCACGATCAAGGACCTCAAGACCGCCTATCCCTCCCAGCAGATTGCGGTGAACCCCGTCAACGTGGGCGCCACGGCCTCGCCCGAGCGCTACCGGAAGACGCTGCAGATCGTGCTTCAGGACCCCATGATCGACGGCGCGCTCGTCGTCGTGGCGCCGAGCCCCGTCACCACGATCGACCCGACGCTCAAGCTTCTCGCCAAGACGGCCGCAGGCTCCTACAAGCCCGTCATCACCGCCTGGGTGAGCGACAGGATCGCGCTGAGCGTGCGCAAGCAACTGCGCTCCGTGCCCAACGCCCCGATCTCCGCCATCCAGTCGCCCGTGGCCGCCGCACTCGCCTTCGGCTATCTGGCGGCCGAAGCCCGCAGGCGTGCCGACAGGCTGAGCATTCCGCCCGAATGGTCGGTGGAACTCAACCCCGCCAAGCTCGCCGAGGCACGCGCCATCGTGAACGGCGCGCGCCTTGAGGGGCGTCATGCGCTCTCCCCCAGCGAGACGGGGCGCCTTCTCGCCTGCTTCGAGATTCCCGTCGTGCCGCTGAGGGAGGTCGGGACGCTTGAAGAGGCGGGCGCCGCCGCAGACGAACTCGGCTGGCCCGTTGCCCTGAAGGTGACCGCCCCCGGCCTCAGGCACAAGTCCGACATCGGGGGCGCGGTGCTCGACATCAAGGACCGCGACGGTCTCGCCGCCGCATGGCGCTCAATGGAGGAAAGCATCGTCAACAACTCCCCGATGACGCCCATGGTGGGCGCCGTCGTGCAGAAGATGGTGCCGCACTCGTCCGTGCGCGAGCTTCATCTCGCCATTGCCTATGACAATGTGCTCGGTCCCGTGGTCGAGTTCGGCGCAGGCGGCATCGGCTCCGAGCTTTATCAGGACAAGAAGGCCGCGCTGGTGCCGATCAACCTGAACGAGGCTGACCGTCTCGTGGAGAGCACCCGGATCGCACGCGCACTCGGGACCTACAGGGGGCTTGCGCCTGCGGACAGGACGCTCATCGCGCAGCTGCTCTGCAGACTCTCCGTGCTCGCGGCCCTGATCCCCGCCATCAGGGACCTCACCATCAACCCGCTCGTCTGGACCGACGGCGGCGCCGCCGCGATCGATGCGGACGTCAATCTGAACGAGGCGCCCGTCGAGTCCGAACCCGGCTATCCGCACCTGACGGTCTGCGCGCCGCCATGGGAGGAAGGCCGCGAAGTCGTGTTCGGCGGCGAGGCGCTCACGCTGCGCACTTTCGTGCAGAGCGACTTCCACCCGCTCAAGCGCTTCCTCGGACGCTTGTCCGAGAAGACCTTCTACCTGCGCTTTCACACGTCCGTCCACCTCTCCGACGAGTGCATCTGCGAGCTCGCCTCGCTTGACTACGCCCGCGAGGCCGCCTGGGCGCTCGCCAAGGACGGAGAAATCCACGCCGTCGCACGCTGGCGCCTGACGGGCGAGCTCGGCGAAGCCGAGTTCGGCATCGTGGTCGAGGACGCCTGGCAGCGCCGCGGCCTTGCACGCGTGCTCATGGCGCACATCGAGACCACGGCGTCCGAACGCGGCGTCACCCGACTTGTCGGCCACGTCCTCAAGGGCAACGAGGCCATGCAGGGCATGATGACGGCCATGGGCTACACCCTCGGCGAAGGCGACAGCCGCGACACCGATCCGTGGGTGAAGGACATCTCCATCCCGACGAATCTCCTATAATGGCGCGCCTCAGACATTCTTCTTCATGGGAAACACAGCAATGGCCATTCTGTCCAACACCGAATTCGGCATTCTCCGCCTGACGATCAGCCGCGCTCAGAAGCGCAACAGCATCAACGCCGAAATGTTCGACACCATGACGGAGGCCCTCTCCCGAGCCGCCTCCGACGACGCCGTTCGCGTCGTGCTCCTGCAGGGCGGCGAGCAGATCTTCTCCGCCGGCGCCGATCTCGAGGAGATGCGCTCCCAGCCCGAAGTGCTCGACCGTGCCATGACGAACTTCTTCGCCGCGCTGCGCGCCTTCCCGAAGCCCGTCGTCGCCCAGGTGATGGGCCCGTGCGTGGGCGACGCGCTCTCGATGCTGCTCTACTGCGACCTCGTCTACGCATCCGAACGCGCCCTCTTCTCCCTGCCCTGCGTCGCGCTCGGCCAGACGACCCGCTTCGGCTCCGCCTTCATCATGGCAGCCGCGGCAGGCCTGCCCCGCGCCACCGAGAAGCTCATGCTCTCCGAGCCGATTACCGCCGCCGAGGCCCTCGAGATGCGCATCATCACGGGCATTGCGGATGACGAATCCCTCGACAACCTCGTCGCCTCCAAGGTCGCTCGTCTCGCCGTCCTGCCGCCGGGCGCCGTTCGCGCCATGAAGGCTCTTCTCACCGGCCCGCGCAACAAGGCCCTCGAAGTCGCCGCCGAAGAAGAGGAAGCTGTCTGGCGCCGCCAGGCGGGATCCGCCGAAGCGGCCGAAGCGCTCGCTGCCTTCCTCGAAGGCCGCAAGCCCGCCTTCCGCCCCGAATAATCCTCCGCCCTTTTTCGGCACCCAAAGCGCGCACTATTTTGGTGCGCGCTTTGTTTTGGTGCATCCCGTTCCGCCCTCCTTTGGACCCCGTCCGCTCCCGTCTTCTCCTCCTTCAAGGAACGCTCCTGGTCGCATTCTGCTCATCGACTCTGCCGCAGTCGTTTCAACGATCTAATTTATTTACCTTAGCGGTTTTGGCACGCTGATTGCTACGTAGAAGGGCAACACCCCTGCGACCGTTCGAATTTTCACAGTCCCTCGTCAGACACAAGTTTTCAGGAGTTCCACCATGAAGCTTTCCCTCCCGCTCACCGGCCTGCTCTGCGCAGGCATGCTTCTCACTTCCGCCGCCTCCGCCGCCGAACTGACCGGCACGCTCAAGCGCATCCAGCACTCCGGCACGATGACGCTCGGCTACCGCGAAGCTTCCGTTCCGTTCTCCTACCTGCAGGCTGACGGCACGCCCACGGGCTACGGCTTCGAAGTCTGCAAGGCCGTCAGCGAGGCCGTGAAGAAGGAACTCAACATGCCGAACCTGACGATCAAGTATCAGGCCGTCACGAGCGCGAACCGAATTCCGCTCATCCAGAACGGCACGGTTGACATCGAATGCGGCTCCACGACGAACTCCAAGGCCCGTCAGCGCGAAGCCGGCTTCGGCATCAACTACTTCGGCGTTCAGGTCACTGCCGCCGTGTGGAAGGACTCCGGTATCAACTCCATCAAGGATCTGAACAACAAGAACGTCGCCGTCACGTCCGGCACGACCGCCGTCGCCCTGCTCAAGAAGTTTGAAAAGGACAACGGCATCAAGATCCGCTACCTGATGACGAAGGACTTCGCCGAATCCATGCAGCTTGTCGCCAAGAAGCGCGCCGCCGCCTTCGTGATCGACGACGTGCTGCTCGCCGGCCAGATTTCGAACCTGCCCAACCCGCAGGACTTCAAGATCGTCGACGCCTCGCTCTCCGTCGAACCGTACGCCCCGATGTTCGCCAAGGACGACCCCGCCTTCAAGGCTCTGGTTGACAAGACCATCGTCGGCATGATGAAGGACGGCACGCTCGACAAGCTCTACAAGAAGTGGTTCGAATCCCCGATTCCGCCCAAGAACGCCAACCTCAACTTCCCGATGAACAGCGTCACGAAGGAACTCTTCGCGAACCCGAACAGCGACGGCATCTAAGCCCAAGCCTTTACGGTCCCCGGGACGCCAGCTAGCAATCGCGCCCCGGGGCCCCCTTTTAGATTTAATTCCCGAAAACAAGAGGAACCCCGCCATGGCACTGAACATGACCCTCAACACTCTCTGGGAAACCTCCCTGCTGAGTGATGATCCCTGGTGGCTTTATCTCGTCTACGGCGCAGGCTGGACCATCAGCCTTGCCGTCGCCTCCTTTGCGCTCGCCCTGACGCTCGGCACCATCGTCGGCACTCTCCGCACCGTCGACAACAAGTGGATCCGAGGCATCTGCGAAGGCTGGATCGAGCTTTTCCGCAACATTCCCCTCATCGTCCAGATCTTCATCTGGTACTTCGTCGTCCCCGAACTGATCCCGCCCTACAAGGACTGGATGATCGAGGCCGACCCCGTCCTCAGCCAGTTCCTCTCGGCCTTCCTCTGCATGGGCCTCTTCACGTCGTCCCGAATCGCCGAACAGGTTCGCGCCGGCATCACGTCCATTCCCTCCGGTCTTCCCTACGCCGCCAAGGCCCTGGGCTTCACGGTCATTCAGCGCTACCGCTTCGTCATCCTTCCGATGGCCTTCCGCCTCGTGCTGCCGCCGCTCACAAGCGAAGCGATGAACCTCATCAAGAACACGGCCGTGGCCATGACGATCGGCCTGCCGGAACTTACGATGCGCGCCAATGAAATGGGCGAGGCGACCTTCCAGTTCTTCGCCGCCTACCTCTGGGCGACGGTCCTCTACATCGCCATCGCGCTGTGCGTCAACCGCCTGATGGCCTGGATGGAAGCGCGCTGCGCGATCCCCGGCTTCATCGCCGCCAAGTAAGCAAAGGAGTCGGTCATGGATTTCACTTCGATTACGAACAGCTGGGGCTACATCCTTTCGGGCGCCGCCTACACGGTGCAGCTCACTGCGATCACGGCTGTGGGCGGCCTCTTCCTCGGAACGCTGCTCGCCCTCTGCCACATTTCCGAAAAGCGCTGGCTCTCCGCCCCCGCAAAGCTCTACATCAACCTGATGCGTGCGGTGCCTCTGGTGCTCGTGCTCTTCTGGTACTTCCTGCTGATGCCGGAAATTCTGCGCATCATCCTCGGCCTCGACCACCCCGTGAAGATCGGCGCCGAAATGACCGCCATCATCACCTTCGTGCTCTTCGAGGCGGCCTACTTCGCCGAGATCATGCGCGCGGGCATCCAGTCCGTGAAGAAGGGACAGATTCAGGCTGCATACGGACTTGGGTTATCCTATGCTCAGACCATGCGGCACGTCGTGCTCCCGCAGGCCATCCGTCACATGCTGCCCGTGCTTCTGACGCAGACGATCATTCTCTTCCAGGACACCAGTCTCGTCTACGTCATCAGCGGCAATGACTTCATGGGTTCGATCTCCAAGATCGCCCAGCGTGACGGACAGCTTGTTTTGATGTACTCTTTTGCTGCTGTCTGCTATCTTGCCGTCTCCTTGTCCCTCTCCCTGCTGATTCGTCGACTGCAGACGAGAATGCGAACGGCTCAGGCTCACTAAAAAATTTGAACAGGATATCCCCCTATCATGGCAATGATCGAAATCAAGAACATCAGCAAGTGGTACGGCAACTTCCAGGTGCTGAAGGACTGCTCCGTTGATGTTGAAAAGGGCGAAGTCGTCGTGGTCTGCGGACCGTCCGGCTCCGGCAAGTCCACCCTCATCAAGACCGTCAATGCTCTCGAACCCTTCCAGAAGGGCGAAATCATCGTCGACGGCATCTCCGTTGGCGATCCGAAGACGAACCTTCCCCAGCTGCGCAGCCGCGTCGGCATGGTGTTCCAGCACTTCGAGCTCTTCCCGCACCTCTCCATCCGCGAGAACCTCGTTCTCGCCCAGATGAAGGTGCTCGGCCGCGGCCGCGAGGAAGCCACCGAGCGCGGTCTGAAGCTTCTCGACCGCGTCGGCCTTCTCAAGCACGCCGACAAGTTCCCCGGCCAGATGTCCGGCGGCCAGCAGCAGCGCGTGGCCATCGCCCGCGCCTTGGCCATGGACCCGATCTGCATGCTCTTTGACGAACCGACGTCCGCCCTCGACCCGGAAATGATCAATGAAGTGCTCGACGTGATGGTCCAGCTCGCCAAGGAAGGCATGACCATGATGGTCGTGACCCACGAAATGGGCTTCGCCCGCAAGGTGGCCGACCGCGTGATCTTCATGGACGCAGGCGAAATCATTGAAAACCTCCCCGCCCAGGAGTTCTTCAACTCGCCGCACACCGAACGCGCCCAGCAGTTCCTCTCCAAGATTCTGCAGCACTGATTTTTCAGCGCTCAGGCCTCGAAACCCCGCCGCTTCCCGGCGGGGTTTTGTCTTTTTCCGAACCCCCTCAGGGTCATGCCACGGGTTATCATTAACAGGTTGTACAGTTTTTTTTCCCCGCAAAGAAGGACCGTCAAATGAGCAACACTCATGCATTCGATGCCGCAGCAGCTCTCCAGCTCGGGCAGGAAGTTCTGACCCAGGAAGCCGGGGCGCTCACGCACCTCGCCTCGACGCTCGGCAGCGAATTCACGGACGCCGTTTCGCGCATTCTTTCCTGCAAGGGCCGTCTGATCGTGTCCGGCGTGGGCAAGTCCGGCCACATCGGCCGCAAGCTCGCCGCCACCTTTGCCTCCACGGGCACCCCCGCCTACTTCGTCCATGCCGCTGAAGCCGCTCACGGCGACCTCGGCATGATCACGGCCGACGACGTCGTGCTCGCCATCTCGTACTCCGGCGAAACCAACGAGCTTCTCACCATCGTCCCCACGCTCAAGCGCGAGGGCGCGACGCTCATCGCCATCACGGGCAACCCGAACTCCAGCCTCGCCCAGCACGCCGATGTGCATCTCAACTGCCACGTCAGCCGCGAAGCCTGCCCGCTCAATCTGGCGCCGACCACGTCCACGACCGCAACGCTCGCCCTCGGCGACGCGCTCGCCGTTGCGACCCTCTCCGCCAAGGGCTTCACGAAGGAGGACTTCGCGCGCAGCCATCCGGGCGGAGCCCTCGGCCGCCGCCTGCTCATCCACGTTCAGGACATCATGCGTACGGGCGAGGACATTCCCGCCGTCCGCGAGGAGGTCGGCGTGCTTGAGGCGGTCCGCGAAATCACGAAGAAGCACATCGGCATGACCGCCGTCCTCGACGACCCAGGCCGCGGGACCGGCATCTTCACCGAAGGCGACCTGCGCCGCCTCATCGAGCGTCTCGGCGACATCCGTCCGTGCGTCATGAAGGACGTGATGATCCGCAATCCGAAGACCATCCGCGCCCAAGAGCTCGCCGCCTCCGCCGTCAAGCTCCTCGACACCTTCCACTGCAACCAGCTTCTCGTCGTCGACGAGGACAACAGGCTCATCGGCGCCCTGCACCTGCACGACCTGATGGGTGCCAAGGTCCTTTGATCCACTTTTCGGGAGACCCGACATGACCACAGTGAACGAGCGCGCGGCCCGCATCAGAATGGTCGTACTCGACATCGACGGCGTGATGAGCGACGGCACGATCAACGTCTCGGGCACGGGCGAGCTCTACAAGAGCTTCTACGTGCGCGACGGACTCGGCATCAAGATGCTGCAGAAGCACGGCATCGAGATCGCGATCATCACGGGCCGCACCTCTGCGATCGTCGCCGAGCGCATGAGGGAGCTCGGCGTCACCCGCATCGCCCAGGGCCAGCGCTTCAAGACCACCGCCTACGAGGCACTTCTTGAGGAGACCGGTCTCACCGACGAGCAGGTCGCCTACATGGGCGACGACGTCCCCGACCTGCCGCTTCTGATGCGAGTGGGCCTCTCCACGACTCCCGCAGACGGGAATCCGGAGGTTTTGAACTATACTCACTGGCAGTCCCGCTTCCCCGGCGGCCGCGGCGCCGTCAGGGAGTTGTCCGAACTCATCCTCAAATCCCAGGGCGCATGGGATACACTCGTGCACAACATCTACGTCCTCGGCAAATAATGATCCACCGCAGCCTAGTCCTCCGCGAACGCATCACCGCCATCGTCGGCGCGGCCCTGCTGTTGCTGCTCGTCGGCGCAAGCTACTACTACTCGGTCCAGACCCGCATCGAGGCCCTGAAGTACGTCCCCAGCGAAACGAGCCCCGACTTCACGGCGCGCCGCGTCACGCTGACCGACTTCGACGAACGCGGCGTCGCAACCGCACGCCTCTCCGCCAGCACGATGGAGCACTTCTCAGACGAGCGCATGCGCGCCACGGACGCCAGCTATCACTCCCTCGATCCTGCGAAGCCCCAGCTCGCCCTCACGGGCGACCGCGCATGGAGCAACGACAGCCTCGAGACCGTCGAGCTTGAAGGCAACGTGCAGCTGAGCCGCGCACCCTTCAAGGACGAGCCCGATCTCTTTTTCACGACCGAATACATCAAGGGGTATCTCGACACCTACAGGTTCGAGACGGACAGGAAGGTCTACATGCGCCGCGGCATCGACACCACCGAAGCCTCCAACGGCATGAAGTACGACAACATCCTGCACACGGTCGAGCTCGACGGCAGCGTCGTCTCGGTCTTCCATCCCAACGCGCAGTCCACTGACACATCCGCCAACGCAGCCCAAAAATGAAGAAGTCAATCGTTTTCAGCATCCTCGCCGCCATCGCAGCGCCGACCTGGGCCCTGAGCACCGACAAGAGCCAGCCCATTGAAGTCCATGCCGACCAATTCAACGGTGACGAAGTCAAGCAGACCGCCGTCTACTCCGGCAACGTCGTCGTCGATCAGGGCTCGATGAACCTGACGGGCGCTCGCCTCGATCTTGCAATCACGCCCAAGGGCTACCGTCGCGCCACGATCACGGGCTCTCCCGCACGCTTCAAGCAGCAGCGCGATCCGAAGACGAAGGGCGTTGAGGAATGGGTGCACGCGCATGCGAGCCGCATCACCTACGACGAGGAGACCGACAAGGTCACGCTCGAAGGCAAGGCCCAGCTCTCGCGCAGCGAAAACGGCCAGCAGAAGGACATGACGAGCGGCGAGCGCATCGTCTACGACATGCGCAACGCCCGTTCCGAAGTCAACAGCGGCGAAGGCAAGCGCGTCACGACGATCATCGCGCCCCGCTCCAAGACCGACGCGGGCACGCAGCGTCAGGGCACGTCCCTCTCCAACTCCACCAAGCTTCAGCAGTAACAGGACTTCAGCGTGACCGAAAACGCAACAGTTAGCCATTCCCACACCCACGCGCTCGAGGCGACCGGCCTCAAGAAGCACTACGGGCCCCGAAACGTCGTCAAGGGCGTCAGCCTCGCCGTCAAGTCGGGCGAGGTCGTGGGACTGCTCGGCAAGAACGGTGCAGGCAAGACGACGACCTTCTACATGGTCGTGGGCCTTGTCGTGGCCGACGACGGCCAGATCCGCCTCGACGGTCAGGACATCACGCACATGCCCATCTACAAGCGTGCGCGCATGGGGCTCTCCTATCTGCCCCAGGAGGCAAGCGTCTTCCGCAAGCTCTCCGTCGAGGACAACGTCCGCGCCATTCTCGAGCTTCAGGAGGGAGAGGACGGCAAGCCGCTTTCCAAGGACGTGATCGAGGAGCGGCTCGACCAGCTGCTCGAAGAGCTGCAGATCCAGCCCCTTCGCACGAACCAGGCCATTTCGCTCTCGGGCGGCGAGCGCCGCCGCACGGAAATCGCCCGCGCCCTTGCCGCCAATCCCCGCTTCATTCTGCTCGACGAGCCCTTCGCGGGCGTCGACCCGATCGCCGTGATCGAGATTCAGCGCATCGTGCGCTTCCTCAAGGAGCGCAACATCGGCGTTCTGATCACCGACCACAACGTCCGCGAAACCCTGTCGATCTGCGACCACGCCTACATCATCAACGAAGGCGAAGTGCTCGCCTCGGGCACGCCCGACGAGCTCGTCAACGACCAGGCCGTCCGCAAGATCTATCTCGGCGAAAACTTCCGGATGTAGCCAAATGGAAAATCATCTCCTCGCCACACTCTCCCAGCAGCAGGTTCTCTCCCAGGAGCAGCAGCAGTCGCTGCGCATTCTGCAGATGCCCACGCAGGAGCTTCTCGGCGAAATCGAACTCATGCTCGAATCCAACCCCCTGCTTGAAGTGGAGGAGCCTGCACAGGCCTCCGACGACCCGCAGGCGCGCGCTCAGGAGCATGACGACGACAGGCGGGACGACCGCGGCGAGGATGATTCCGAATTCGACGCAGCCCAGGCGGAGACGCCCGTCGACCAGCCCTACGAGGCCTGGCAGGGCGCCTCCAGCGACGAAGCGCCCTTCGAGCGCATTCCCGCCCCCGAATCCTTCAGGGACGAGCTGCTCGCCGATCTCGGCTGCCTGCCGCTCACGCCGCGCCAGCATCTGCTCGTCGCCTGCCTTGTCGAGGAGCTCGACGACAGGGGCTTCTTCACGTCCCCGTTCGAGACGCTCATGCGCTACTACGCGCGCATCCTCAAGGAGGAAGGCGTCGAGAACGTGACCGCCGCCGAGTGGCGCGAAGCCCTCGCCACCCTTCAGAGCATGGATCCTCCGGGCATCGGCACCGCCGGCCCCGTCGAGGCCCTCATGAAGCAGATCGAGCGCATCGAGCCCTCCATCATGCATGCCGCCGCGCTTGAAACCCTCAAGCGCATCGTCTCCAAACATCTCGACAAGGTGGCCGCCGACAACCGTCCTGCGCTTCTCAAGCTCGCCAACGGCAAGTCCTCCATTCTCGACGAGGCGCTGCGCGTGCTCAAGACCCTCTCGCCCTATCCGATCGCCAGAGAATCCAGCACGCTCTACATCGTTCCCGATGTCATCGTCAGGACGCAGAACGGCGTGAGCACAGCGCACCTCAACGGCTCCTCGCAGCTGCGCCTTCGCCTTCGCATCAACGACGCCAGTAGCGAGGCCGATCCCTCGATCCGCCGCGTCCTTCTCGGCGAAGCCAAGACCTTCATTCAGCGCATCGAGGCCAGACGAGCCACCCTGCAGCGTCTGGCCGACGCCATCGTCACGCGCCAGCAGGCCTACTTCGAGCACGGCCCCGCCGCCCTGCGTCCGATGACGCTCAGCCAGATCGCCGAAGAACTCGGCCTGTCCGTTCCCACGGTCTCCCGCGCCGTTTCCGGCAAGTTCATCGCCTGCAGCCAGGGCACGGTCGAGATGCGCTCGCTCTTCAGCGCCGTCTCCTTCAGCAACCAGGGCAGCGGCGCCGAGGAGCAGGGAGCCTCCGAAATCCAGGCCATGATCTGCAAGCTCATCGAGACCGAGGACCCCAGAGCCCCCCTTTCGGACGAAATGCTCTGCGAAATGCTTCAGAAGCAGGGTGTGCCCATCGCCCGCCGCACGGTCGCCAAGTACCGCACC
>OBHX01003080.1_pt1 | contig 12246 bp, 12 predicted proteins | sample 1519331 | NCBI WGS metagenome assembly OBHX01 (sample SAMEA2602897, study PRJEB22501) | metagenome
AGAGGACATTTTTTATAAATTTATGACCCTCCTGAAGGAAACGTTCACGGGTGTGACCTGTGTCGCGTACCTTGTTTCGGGAACAGACCGCGCGTTCTCGGGGTTTGTGAAAAGGGTGGAGGAAGAGCGGCAGAAAAAACTGAGAGACGAAGCTGCCGCATTCTGCAGGGACGCCGCTGGCGCGGCAAAGAACAACCCTGCCTGCGCTCTTGAGCAGGCGGGGGGGGGTCTCGGGGGGGGGCCCTCCCTCATCGGCACGCCGCGGGCAAGAAAAAAGGGAAGAAAGGGAAAAATAAACGCCTGCGGGGGCCGGCTCCGCCCACCCCTCTTGGCACGCGGACTGGCAGGGTAAGTAATTAACGCGGGTGAGGCTGAAAAAATAGACAGTATTCTGAACGCGGCTGCAGCGTACGCTGAATCAGATAATACAAAGTCTGAAATAAGGAAATATCAGGAGAGTATAAAAAGAGAAGATAATACAAATTTGTATAAAATTTTCCTTATATTTTGCTGCATTATGGCGTTTATTATATTTTCTGTGTCAAAATGCAGTCATAATACAGAGAAAAAACAGACAGAAGTCCCGGGTGAAAAGGAAAACTTTATCAGTTTCCCATATACCACGTATGCTGAAAGCCGGAATGAGTACCCGGCGGGGAAGGTGCCTGCGGATGAACCGTTTTATGCTGATCTGCCTGAGAAGGCCGGTTCCCTGCTGACCCTGCCGCAAATCCGGTCCTGCGTGAGGCTGGGCATTTTTTTGGAACTGGCCAGACCGGGTATCCCGAACGACCGGGGGAGAGAGGCATACAACTCTTCTGTCCGTGATTACAACAGGCGCTGCGGGCAGTTCCGTTATCACCGGGGCGACCTGGAGCAGGCACGCAGGGATGTGGAGAGACATCGCGGAGAGATTGAGAAGGAGTCAGCCAGATGGGTGCAGGAAAAGAGCCGCTAAAGGGATCCCGCTGTTTCTCCGGGGACATACCCGGGATTCGGGAAACAGGGGCCGTATCGCAGAACGTTTCAGGGATAGGACGTCGTATGCTCCGTGCCGCTGCCGTTTTTATTCTCATGACGCTCTGTGCCTCACCGTGCCTGGCTGCTCTTCCGGCGGACAGGTGGGAAGCCCTGAGTGTTGAAGAGCGTGTTGCTTTTCTTGAAGGCTGGCAGAGCGGGATCCAGGCGTTTTGTGCCGGCGGCTGGGACGGACTGGACAATCTGCTGCGCAGGAGCACGCTTCCCTTTGGGACGCTCGCGGATAAGGTGACCAAAGTATATCAGGAGGAAAAATACGCAAACATTCCCACCAGTATCGTGCTCCCTGTTGTCATCATGGATTTCCATGGAAAACTTGGGAGCAGAGAGGCTGCTCTCCTGCTTGATGATTCCGTCCTGACGTTCAACAGGCGGGCTGCTGATCAGATCAGAGCCGGCGCGCCAGGAGCAGATGAGACCTGGGCGCAGATCTGGATGAAGATGAGCGTGAGGGAGCGCATCAGCACTGCAGCCGGCTGGGTGTACGGCCACGTGGATTCCAATGAGTTCCGCCCGGAGAATCTGTGCGGGCTCTCAAAGGAGAGCCGCGTTCCGTCTATAAAAATTGAGAATGTTGTATCCGGGATTTACAGGAAGCCGGCCTACAGGATGGTACACGAAAGTTTTGTGATCTGGGAATCACTCCGGTTCCTGAACAACAAAATCAGCAGCACTCAGCTTTACCAGCAGCTCGATACCGCGGCGAAGTCCGGGGATAAAAGCGCCGTCCGCGAAGAAAGGCCTGTGGATTTTGGCGGCAGTCCGGAGCCTGAGATTCCGGATGTCCGGGATGAGCCTGTAAAGAAACCGGAAAAGCGCAGGGAGTATGAGGACCTGCAGCGGATCCTGAAAGAAGCCGGCAGACTCTGACGATCCATCAGTGACGGTTCAGCCGGAAAACGCGCTGACCGCTCCCGGAAAAAACGGGTCTCAGTTTTTGACAATACCACTCTGACTGGCAGTATTATGTATCTGTCAGATTGGCGTCTTCACCTTTTTCTCTTTTCCGGAGGCTGTTTTTTATGTTCCGCATCGCTGGCGTTGTTGTCCTGCTGCTGTCCTTCTGTCTGCCATGCCGTGCCGACACGTTTGCCGACATGTGGAATAGCAGCGGCCAGTCTGAACATTGTTTTTATCTGGCAGGCTGGCTGGATGGAACCAGAGGTATCTGCGGCTCCAGATCGGATGATTTGTGCGGACTCGTGAAAGGAAACTTCGAGCTTCAGTCCTTGGAACGCATTGTTTCCATCGTTTATGAGATCCCCCTGTACTGGGACGTTCCCTATACCACGATTTTTGGGCTTTCCCTGCGGTACCTTGAGGGCAGAATCGGTACCGAAGACTTTGCCCGCAGGCTCAACGCGGCGGCGGAAGGGAGGGAGAGGTACACCGCTCCCGCCGAAAAGCATGCCAGAAAGGAACGAAGGCCTTCCGCGTCCGCGCCGAAGCCCAGGTCTCCGGCCCCTGAGGCTGGCAACAGCGGCACCGCCGGACAGAATACCGGCAGTCTGGAAAAGCTTCTGAAGGAGGCCGGGAACCTTTGATTCCGGCAGACCGTGAACAGGGGAATGAAGGAACTTGCGCTGTGATAGGGTTCTCCAGCCTGTTCACGTTGTTCTCCCCGTGTTCACGGTAGGAAGGACCAGTCTGACGCGAAGCAGCTGACGATGGAGGATAATAAACCCCGAAGAGAGGCTCTTTTACCTGCAAAACACCTCTTTTAGATTTTTCCAGCGGAAAATCTTCAGGTGCTGGCAGGCTTTTCAGCAGAGGATTGCCAGTAGTTGAGGCGGAGAAGAACAGTCGTATGACAATGTTAGTAAGATAAATGGGGGAGGGGATTATCTGTAAAAAAGAATAGTTTTCGAGGATATAAATTTCCCACGCTGTTTTTAATAAATTATATTTTTAAAAATAAAATTTAATTTATTTAATTAGAACCGTAAAATAATTTGAATAACTTTTCTGGTTCGAGTAATATAATTCTACGTCCTTCAACACGGATGAAACCATCTTTTGTAAGTTTTTTTAATATTTCACTCACTGTTTGCTGGCATGATCCCGTCATAGTGGCAAAATCATATTGAGAAAGAGAAAATGGTACATTGACTGGTTTCTGTGATTTATATATTGCTTCAACACTAAGACAAAGGAGAATTTTTATTAATCTTACCGGAACGCTATCGACCATGAGACTTTCAAGTTTTTCGCCGAGATATCGAACACGACTCCCAAGTGTATCGATTATTCTGCGTGATAAACACGGATTGTGCTCTAGAAGTTCTTCAAAATCATCTCTTGCGATAGAATATATTTGACATGGAGAAAGAGCTTGAGCGTTGCTTTTACGTGTCTTATTGTTTATTATTTCTGCTAAACCGAATAAAGCACCGTCATTATGTATGAATAAAACGGCTTCTTTTCCATTTTTGCTTACTCTGAAAATGCGAACTATTCCTTTCTTAAGGTAAAAACAAGAGAACACTGGTTCATTTTCTTTAAAAAGATACTCTTTTTTCCGTAAAATTCGAAGACTTGCTTTATCGAAAAAAGCTTTTTTAACTTCCGCAGGAAGACCTTCGAACAAATCCGGGGTGCGTAAATGCCAAAAGAAATCTTCCAAAATGTACTCCGTAGTTGATGTGAATGCAGATTAGCAGAGTAACTTCTATATTGAAAAATGGAAATGAAAACTTATGGAGTTTGCATTTATAAAGTCAGAGCAGTGTCTCTCGCAGACACTGCTCTGACTTTAACTGTAATCTGATTTTTACAAAATGTTTGTACTTATATTATATTTTTTTACGTGTTTCAAATGAAAAAAAGCTTTCTTTGCCGTGAATATCTACACACTTCCAGGATATTTTGTTTTTGCCCATGATAGGACGCAGACTGGCTTTGTAATACCCGAGCTGATAGGGAATGCGCGTTTCAATGGCACCACGAGGACATGCCTTGACACAGGACATGCAATCCCAGCAGTCCCTCAGGGATCTGCAGCAGGAATGGCCTGTCTTTGGATCAACGTACATTAAATCACCTGGGCAGACTTCTTCACAGAAGGATTCAGAACGGCCCTTGCAACCGTTGCATTTTGCAATATCTATTCTAGGCGGCATGAGAATAACTCCTTTCTACTCGTGATACCTGTCACCGGGGACGCACTGTTCATAGGGACGGGTGAACATTTTGATTTTTCCCGTTTGGGGATCCCTCATGGATTCTATGAAACAATCAAAGTGCTCATCATCACGTTCGGGATAGTCAGACCGTGTCTGCCAGCCTTCCCAGCGGGTCTCTTTACGTTCTTTAAGATGATAGCAGACGGCTTCGGCTACATCGACGCGATCCATTGTTTCGAGACACTGCAGCAGCTCATGCAGATTTGAGGCATATAAATACTGAAACTGGGATTGAAGCATTTTGATGTTGGCGATGGCATAATCCAACCGTTCTTCGTTGGTACGGTAGAACTGGCTGACCCCTCCGGCATATTCATCCATGAGACGCTGGAGGCGTTCACGCATAGCCACGGCACTGACACCATCAAAATTGCCGCCTCTGAGAAGCGGAGCAAAAACCCGTTCTTTTTCCTTCTGCAGTTGTTCTTCGGAGAGATGCGGCAATTCGATGTTATTTTCTTTGATATATTTTATGGCGCCGCGTGCGGCTATCTTTCCCTCTACGGCACATCCACCAACGAATTTATTGGGGTTGCCTCCGGCAGTTTCTCCGGCTGCAAAAAATCCTGGCAATGTTGTCATTCTGTCCGGGTTGACCCAGAAACCGCCCATGGTGTGACCCCCAAGAATGTAAGGATCAGAACCGTAGATTTCAATGGGCTGCTTTGTTATGTCCTGTCCTCTGGAAGCGAGGAATAAAACGAAGGACGGCCGCTCGTTCAGATAATCCGTCAGCAGATCCCGGGCCTGCTCCGGCGTTAAATCCCGAGTGTCACAATACGTGGGGCCGCGGCCTTCCAGCCATTCTTTCATAGGAGCATTTGCCCGGATGTATCTTGGAGCGGCATCTCCGCCTAACTCGGCGTAATGCGTCTGCATTATGCGCTCATCCTTGCAGTTGATGATGGGAGACTTATAGCCAACGGATATGGTGTCTATCGGACCACAGAAGTCTTTGGAGCGTGTTGCTACCCATCGTTGCTCGAGACTGGTCAGCTCCGCGCCCTGGCGAAATCCAATTGCGTAGCCTGTGCCCACACAGTAGGGACACATCCACACCTGATGCCCGCAGTCGGTCGAATCAGCAGTGTACGATTTATAAAGAGTTCCTGCACCGCCGGTGCAGCAGATGGTGGCCTTCGCGCGGAAAATATAAAATTTTCCGTCACGCACGCCGAACCCATAGGCTCCACAGCAGCGTCCATTTTCCATGATAAGCCCGGTTGCGGCGATTCTGTTGTAGACGATACCGTTTTCAATGGCTTTTTCTGCCATTATCGGTTTGAGTTGTTCTCCATGGATGGAGATGTCCCATTTTCCGCGATACATCACTTTGCCTTTGTCATCGCGGAGTATGGGCAACCCCCAGCGTTCGAGATCCTCCACAGCCTCGTTCAGCTCTCGGGCGTTCGACAGGGCAAGGTCTTCCCGCAGCGGCCCGCCGCCTACCTGAGCGCGTGACCAGCGGACAAGATCTTCCGGCGTTTTTCCTTCAGGGATATACGTATTGATGGCGTCCATTCCCGCTGAGCAGGCGCCCGAGCGGTGAATTTCTGCTTTTTCCATGTAGGTAACGGTGAGTGAGGGATCTATCTTTTTTACTTCAACAGCAACGAAACAACCAGCATTTCCGGCACCTATGACGAGAATGTCTGTGTCGATTACCTCCTGCTTAATATCTGCAAAGGAGGGCGGTATGGCTGTTTTTGCGTGGCATGCATGTATATTAGGCATTTATTTCTCCTATGAATAGATAATATATTGTATATGTAATATTTTATTTTTTATTTTTGCGTAAAGATGATTTTATAATTATAAAAAATGTTATTGCCATCAGAATCATTGCAACAGGACGAGTAAAGAACATGTAGTGATTTTGTTCAGAAGCAATGATTACCTGCTGTAGAGATGTCTCCCAGGTTGGTTCGAGAATGAAACCGATAATTAGGCATATTATTGAAAAATCAAATTTCTTCATTAAATATGCAAGAAACGAAAACAGAAGCATTAGTGCAACGTCAAAATCGCTATACTGTGATAAGTATGATCCGATAATGCATGTAAAAATGATTATGGGATAGAGTATAACCTGCGGAATTTTGACAACTGAGCAGAAAGCCCGGATTCCAAGCCTCCCTACGAAAAAGAGAAACAAGGTTGCGACGATCAGACTGGCATAAATGGAATAAATAAACTGCGCATTCTCCTGAAACATGAGAGGGCCGGGTATCATGCCATGGATAACAAAAGCGCCGACTAAGAGCGCCGCTGCGACATTGCCAGGAATCCCCAAAGTGAAAAGAGGAATGAGGCTGGCGGCTGCAACAGCACTGTTGGCCGATTCTGAAGCCGCTATCCCCTCGAGACGTCCCTTACCGAATTCTTCAGGATGTTTGGAATGCTTGACAGCCTGATCATAGGCGAAAAAAGACGCTACCGGAGCGCCTAGTCCCGGCAATGCGCCAACGATAACGCCGGCGATTGAGGAGCGGATAAGAGTTTTGATGCAGCTGAACCATTCCTTAAGGCTAATAAAACGATCCTTGGGATCAGAGGAAAATGTCAGCGATATATTTTCTCCGGGGTTGCTGAAGCGTTGCTCCAACTGAAGCAGAATCTCTGAAAATGCCAGCATGCCAATACCAATGGGGATTAGGCTAATGCCCCGCTCAAGAGAGACAATCCCAAACGTCAGGCGGGGCATGGCAGACACCGGTTCTATGCCAATAGTGGCAATGAGCATGCCGAATGCTGCGGCAATGAGACCGCGAAGAATAGAACTGCTTCCAAGACCGGCAATGATTGTCATGGCGACGCAGATGAGAGAGAAAATTTCCGGCGGTCCCATGTACAGGGCTACGACGGCGAGCGGAGCTGCGACCAGGACCAAGACCAGAGTCGAAAAGGCGTCACCTGTGACCGAGGCGTATAAGGCCATGCGCAAGGCTTTTTCACCTTTTCCTTTCTTTGTGAGAGGATAGCCATCCCAGGTTGTTGCCGCGGATTCGGGAGTTCCGGGGGTGTTGAGCAGAACTCCGGATATGGAGCCTCCGAAGAAAGCTCCTTTATTCAGTCCGACCAGAAAACCTATGGCGGCGATCGGTGACATATAATATGATAAGGGGATACAGAGAGCGATCGCCATCGGCCCATTAATTCCGGGGATCGCGCCGGCTATGATACCGATGGTTACACCAAGAAACACAAATAATATATTGATGAATTGTAGGCCATCAGCAAATCCAGCCAGGATTGTACTTAGCATGGCAACCTCACTTCATACTATGGCATAGGTACGTTGAGTCCGAAACGGGCTACTGCATAAATAGCCAGAACGGGGATCAGCGAGACGAGAATCATTGGTACTGCCTTACGCTGACCACAAAAGAACTGTATGATGAGCAGGAAAATAATACCCGCCGGTATGAATCCCACTACATGTGCGGCTGGCAGAATGAGCAATCCCGGCACAATGAACCGTATGAGATGAAGCCACTGACAACCGGCAATCTGTTTTTGTGGTTTTTTATTGTTTGTTTTATCACGCAACAGAGTCCATACTTCCTTACTCAGCCCTAGTGTGGCTAGCAGAAGCATCAGGGCGCATGACGCATCAGGCACAAGAGTTGCCGGAACTCCATATCCGGGGTATTCCGGAGACCAGGTTGGGATCACCCAGGCAAGCATAACAATGCTGACAACAATGACTACGCTGTAAGCAAGTATATTTCGTTGCCGTTCGACCATTTTTATTTTTCCTTACATTGCTATAGGGGAGAATGCGGACTGCATCTCCCCCTTGTACTGAATATATTTGTGCCAATCAGAAGTGTTACTTCTGTGTTGCAAAACGAGAAGACGCTTCTTTCATATATTTATCAACGAATACAGGACCAAATTCCGTAGGACGCATCATTAGTTTCTTCGTGATAAAATCTTTAAAAGACTGATCCTTCTGCAATCCAGAAATAGCGGTTTCAAGGCGCTTGCGGACATCATCAGACAGTCCTTTGGGTGCGGCCAGTACAAGATACATTTCCACGGATTCATCCCAGCCCTGCTCACGCAGAGTTGGAATGTCAGGGAGTTCCGTGAGCCTTTCAGGAGTAGTAGCGGCCAACACCTTTATTTTTCCGCTTGCCTGGTACCCAAACATGATGGAACCGACATGTCCGAGATCAGCGTGCCCGCCCATGATGGCAGAAATGATGGAAGGGCCGCCCGTGCTGGGCATCAGAGCGATCTGAACGCCCTCTTTGGCCGCTATGCGTTTCATAACGTCACGGTCATCGGATCCCTGAAACATATATGTCAGGCCGCGGCCTTCCTTTTTCGCCCAGGCAAATGCGTCTTTCAGCGTTTTCCAAGGACGATCAGGAGCGCAAATGATCCCGCTCTGATTCAGACCCAGAAGTGTCAGATAATCAAAGTCTTCCAGCTTGTAGCTGGTTTTAATGAAATGAGGAGAGTAGGTGAATGCGGCGGTCGCCGAAATGCCAAGTGTATACCCGTCGTGAGGAGCGGTGGCCAGTTTCGCTGCCATGACGCTGCCATGAGATCCGCCAGGAACGTTGATAACAAGTACAGGCTGACCAAGGTCTTTTTTCAGCGCCTCGGCGACAGCACGGGTAAGGAGGTCGATCTGAGCACCAGGTTTTGTCATCGTCATCAGTTGAATAGGGTGATCCGGATAATTGCCGGCAAAAGCCAGTCCCGTTGAGCCCAGACAACAAAGGATGATGGCGCAATAGCAGAAAAATTTTTTCAACATATGCAACTCCTCTCTGTGAACGTAAGTGAAAAAAGAAGCCCCTTGTGCCAATATGCACAAGACTACACGCGCTCCCTGCAGACACTATCGCCTAGGCGATAAAAGAGGATTTTTCCCGTTTTTTTTCTGCTGAAGATCAACCTGAATGGGGAGGTCCATCGGAAAATCATAATCATGAGATGGTGTTTTCTTATTCGTGAACATCCCCAACATTCAATTCTGTGCAGACAGCCTTAAGGTGTTTCATTCCTCGGAGCAGGCGTCAGAAGACATAAATTTACCACCTTGAAGGACCCCAAACTGCCTCTCCAAGCCGAAATCAATGCAGCGCCGCCTCTTTTTCTCTGGAGCGACAATGTTTGGAGATGGTTGTTCTGACAAGCAGGTCGGCCGTTGTTTTGAGCATTCGTGGCCGCTGGGCTCCACACAAGATGCAGAGGCCGATCAAGAGGGAGACCCGAAAACGCGGCAGAGACAAAGCAGGACAGTACGAAAGAGCACTCGGCTATTAAAAGTTTAAGGGAGCAGTCTCATTTTGCTATTTCAGCTTCCTCTGGGCCCGTCGTTATAAAAGCATGAGGGGGGTGACATGGTATCGGATGGCACTAAACGTAAGTGAGCCGTCGATCCCTAGTACGATAGTTGCGAAGACTGCCCTCCCTTTGCCCCCGGTACACAGTGGTGAAGAAGTCCGTCTGGCTCAACTATTGCCGCGGCGGAATCTCTGAAGTTTTTTCCCTCTGGCCAGAGCGGAAACGGCCTCAGTGACAGTGGCTGAGAAGGAAGAGCAGGGCGGCGATGATCCCGGACCACTTCAGAAGGGTCCCGTACCCTGAGCTGGGGGACGGATCGGACTGCCGGGAACGGTACGGGGAAGAGATGCCGGACGACGGAGTGTGGTCATGCCCGGAAGAATACGTTCCCCCGGGATGCCGTGCGGTCTGGACGCTCTACTGCCGCGCGGAGCTGGACCGGCCGCCATCAGAATAAAATTTCCTGCCGTGCGCGTACTGGCAGGTGTTCCAGTAGCTGCACAGACTGGGACTGCACATCCAGGTACCCAGGGCGTAGGGCACGAACCGTCCTGCCCGGATTTGGCTGAGCATACTGTTGAACTGGGCAGCGAGAGACCTGATGTCGTCCCGTGTTCTGCTGGTCTCAATGACCTGAACCTGGGGCTTCACATATTTGAGCATCACATCGAAGTACATGTGTTCCGGATAGCTGCCACAGGCGAGCCGCACGCTTTCCGGTCATCTGAGGAGACTCAGCTGCCTTTTCAGGTGTCCACCTGCGGGAAGACGTTTTGAGGTCGTGCCGTTCGCCGTTGGCGGTGTATACGTCCAGGATAGTCCGCACTGGGATGTCCAGTTTTGGAAGGAGCAGGTTCTTTTTGTATTCCACAAGAACCGGCTGTATGCGCCCGGCGATTTCCCTGCGGTAGAGGTCCGCCAGCCTGGCTGTCATGTCCAGGCTCTGAGCCAGAAACTGCTGCACATTCTGGCGCTGCTTCGGTGTGAAATAGATGCCCTCGTCTCTGACGGACCGTATGAATTCCTGTACTGCGGCGTCCTGCAGGACATCGGCAGGCAGATCCGTACGGCTCTGGATCTTCTGCCTGAAATTTATCTCCGCGGCCTTGTGCACGGCCTGGCCGATATGGGCGGCCGCGCCGACAGGGACGATGTCTCCTTCAATATACTGCCTGCGCCACATTTCGGCGCAGCGGGTGAACCTGGAGAGCTGCGAGGAGGAGAGATGATCGATCATGACTGTCCTCCGTGAGACGGGGACGTGCCGGAGAAGGGCTGGGCCGGCCCTGTTCTAACGGGATCCTTTTTTCTTCAGAACCTGGATGCGGTCGAGAATTTTATCAAAGTAATCGTCATCAATGTCTTTGAGCCTGAGGTCGCGGTTGTGGCGCGTCCTGGCCCTGAAGATCATAACTTCAAGCTTGTGCATCTGGCGCACGCGTGTCTGCTCGTCCTCGCAGTGCTCGAGCATCTCGGCGAGAGAGGAGATATCCTTGCGTTCCTGCAGTTCGGGAGGAAGGCAGGAGGAATTTTTGAGGATCTTGTAGGCCATGCGCAGCTCTTCGGGGATGCCGGAGTCGTCCTCGTAGATAATGGGAGCGCCCTTGCCGGGAAGGTCGTCAAAGAAACCGTTGTCCTGAGCCTCGCGGATTTTTTCCTCGGCGATGGTCTGGATGATGCTGAAAGGATTGCTTTGTTTTCCCATTGTTTTCCCCCGCGTTTCTCTGGCGGTTATGCCTTTTCGGAGTTGTCCTGTCTACTCTCCTCTCCGGCGGGGCCGCCCCAGAGGCTTTTCCATTCCGTGATGAGGCTGAGGGCCTGCATGGGCGTGAGGGCCTCGGGATTGAGGTCGCGCAGAATCTGTACGAGCGGGTGTTCCTTCACCTTCTGCTCCACCTGGACGCCGGGTTCGGCGAGAACGCGCTCGTGCTTTTCCTTTCCGGCTTTTTCATCCTGATCCGGAAGCCCCGGGAGAAGGCCCGGGCTGAGGGCCTCGCGGAAGGCTTTGTGCCCCGATTTTTTGATGGCCTCAAAGCGGCCGAGCAGATCCCGGGCACGGTTCACGACGGAACGGGGCACGCCGGCAAGGCGGGCCACTTCCACGCCGTAGCTTTTGTCCGTGGGGCCGGGAAGGAGTCTGTGCAGGAAAAGAATGCTTTTATTGTGCTCCTGGACGGCGATGTTCATGGTGAAGACGCCGGGCACCTGTCCCTCGAGCTGGGTGAGCTCGTGGTAATGCGTGGCGAAGAGGGTGCGCAGGGAGCCTCCGAAACGCTGGGCCAGATCTTCGGCCACGGCCCAGGCCAGGGCGAGGCCGTCATAGGTGCTCGTGCCGCGGCCGATCTCGTCGAGGATAATCAGGCTGCGGCGCCCGGACTGGCGCAGGATGCGTGCGGTCTCCATCATTTCCACCATAAAGGTGCTCTGGCCGCGGGCGAGGTTGTCGGAAGCGCCCACGCGGGAAAAGAGACGGTCCACAAGGCCGATTTCGGCAGCGGAGGCGGGGACGAAGGAGCCCATCTGGGCCATGATGCAGATGATGGCGATCTGCCTCAGGATGGTGGGTTTGCCGGGCATGTTGGGACCGGTGGGCAGGCAGAGGCGGCGGGTTTTGTTCCGAACGAAGGTGGTTGGGGGGGGGCGGGGCTGGCCGATGACTTCCCCACAAACGGGGTGACGGCCCTCCCGCCCCGGAAAGGTGGGGCTGTCCGTGATGACCGGG
>OBHX01003084.1_pt1 | contig 12239 bp, 11 predicted proteins | sample 1519331 | NCBI WGS metagenome assembly OBHX01 (sample SAMEA2602897, study PRJEB22501) | metagenome
ATGTGGATAAGTTTTTAAATTTAAACTGTGTATAACTTTAGTGAAAAATTATTGTTAATAATTTTAATTAATATTTATCAACTACAGTTCCGATCATAGCATGTTTAATTATTTTATTATTTTCAAGAATTTTTAGTTCATTTGGATGCCCTACAACTACAACACCATTAATTTTTATATTGTCTGCATTGAAATCATTATCTACTACTCCATATTCCCCATTTGCTCTTAAATATTGTAAACTATCTTTAAATTTATTTAATCTATCATTTACGTCATTGATAGTGTTACCGTTGTAGTTAATAGATTTTATGCCTATAGCAGAAGTATCATTTTCATAAGTTTTGTTTTGAATTTCGTAAGTTCTATTTTCCTCATTAGATATATCTACCCAGTAGAAAGTTATTAAGCTACTATCAATTAAAGTATTTACTTGATCATAACTATATCCATCGTCAAATGATAATGCCATTTCTAATGTTTTAGAATTATCTATTTCATTTAATAATTTAAAATCATTTATAGTATTTTCATAGTTGACATATGGATACAAGAAGTTTAAATGTCTTAAACCATATGAGCTAGAAGGTCTGTTGTTTATATCATTATCCAATGATGGGAACGGTTTAGAAATCAAGTAACTGTCATGAATGAAGCTATTTTTATTTAATCCGCCAAGAGTATTTGTTATATTAGCGAGAAGAAGTCTACTTCCTATTGTTTTTGAAATATCATACGTACTTTGAAACTTAAAATATCCTGTTTCAAGATAGTTTTGATGTGTAATGTAAATCTTTATAAAATTGTGATTTTATATATTTATCACTTAAAAATGTTAATCCTAAATTACCTAAAAAGATAATGAGTAGAGTAGAAATAAAGGTTATAAGAATAATTTTTAAATTTAATTTTTTTCTGCTTTTTTTTACTGTTCTTTTTAATGTATCTTCAAATTCATTTGAAAACACATCATCAATTTCATTACTCATATTTTTCACACTCCCAGATTTTTTTAAATTTGTTTCTAGCACGATAACATAATGTTTTTGCAGAAGTTTCATTTATATTTAGTAATTTGCTGATATTAAAATAAGACAATCCAAGGTTGTATTTTAATATCAGTAGGTTTTTTTCACTTTCATTCATTTTTGATAGTATATGGTTGATATCTAAAGACATATCAATATTAGATATTTGAAAATCCGTTTTCAAATTTGAACATAGTTCATCAGTTAGAGAAATACTTGTCTTACTTTTTTTATATAATGTATAGAATTTATTAAGTGAAACTTTAAACATCCATGCTTTTAAATTGCCATCTATTAAAACATCTATATTCTCATATGTCTTAACAAAGGTTTCTTGTATTATATCTTCAGCATCTTCTTTTGAAGCTCCTATTGAAATTAAATATTTAAAAATTAAGGACATAAATCCCTTTATTAATAAGAGTGTTTCGCTATTAATATGCTTTGCCCCCCTTCTTAAGCATATGTGCTAGTGGTACCACGTATATATAACAATTAACTATGTAAAAAGGTAAACAAAAAATTATTATTTTTTTGTATAGAGTGATATTTTATTAAAAATAAAACATCGCACTTATGAATAGATAAGCACGATGTTTTATATTATTACTATGAATTTTTATAGCTACATTATATTTGAGCTACACCACTTTTTATAGCAGCTTCTTTTACAGCTTCTGCAACTAATTTTTGAACTTTTGAATCAAATGCTTTTGGAATTATATTTTCAGCAGTTAATTCACTTTCAGCAATAGCATTTGAAATTGCATAAGCAGCAGCAACTTTCATTTCTTCATTTATTTCTGATGCTCTAACATCTAATGCACCTCTGAATACTCCAGGAAATGCAAGTACATTGTTGATTTGATTTGGATAATCTGAACGTCCAGTACCCATAACAGCAATTCCGGCTTCTTTTGCATCTTCAGGGAAGATTTCAGGAGTTGGATTTGCCATAGCGAATATTATTCCATCTTTATTCATTGTTTTTACCATATCTTTTGAAACTATGTTTGGAGCGGAAACCCCTATAAATACATCAGCGCCAACCATAGCGTCTTTAAGCATTCCAGTAACATTGTGTGGATTAGTTATCTCCGCTAATTCAGCCATATATTTATTATCGCTAAAATCTTTGTCTCTGCTTATTACGCCATTTATATCACACATTACTATATTTTTTACGCCAGAAGAAAGTAATAATTTACAGATTGCAGTACCAGCTGAACCTGCACCATTTATAACTACATTAATATTATCTAATTTTTTATTAACTACCTTTAATGCATTTATTAATCCAGATAAAACAACAATAGCAGTTCCGTGTTGATCATCATGGAAAACTGGTATATTTAATCTTTCTTTTAATTTTTGTTCAACTTCAAAGCATCTTGGAGCTGAAATATCTTCTAGATTTATTCCTCCAAGAGTTGGAGCAATATTAGCAACTGTTTCAACAATTTGATCAACATTTTTAGTATCAAGAACTATAGGGAATGCATCTACATTACCAAATTCCTTAAATAGAACGCTTTTACCTTCCATTACAGGTAAAGCAGCCATAGGTCCGATATCTCCAAGCCCAAGTACTGCAGTTCCATCTGAAATTACAGCAACAGTATTCCATTTACGTGTGTATGTATAAACCTTTGATGGATCCTTGTGTATTTCACGGCATGGTTCAGCAACACCAGGTGTGTAAGCTAAACTTAAATCTTTAGCGTTTTTTACTTCGCATGTTGGTTTGATTTCGTATTTACCTCTCTTTTCCTCATGGAATTTCAAAGCTTCTTCATAAATATTCATAGAAAACACTCCTTAATAGTTTAAATGTATATTAATTTGAAAATAATTAGCATAATATATACTCATATACAATAATTATACGAATTATTTCATAAAAATGCAAAAAAATATTCGATATATAGTTGACCGTTGACATGGACTTTGCTAATATTTAAAGGGAGATATAAAAATAATTTATAGATAACTTAAATATAATTTTATTTAATTCATAATAAAATTTCTAAAATGTTTGTCGTTAAGTAGACATTTTAAATTACTTATCTATGAATAACTCCACAAGATACAAGATTATTAAAGAAATAAAGAGTATTTATTTTAAGGGAGGCAAAATAGATGTCAGCATTTATTGTTTTAGGAGCTCAATGGGGCGATGAAGGAAAAGGTAAGATGACAGATTACTTAGCAGAAGAGGCTAATGTTGTTGTTAGATTCCAAGGGGGAAACAATGCTGGTCACACTGTAGTAGTTGGTGACAAAGAATATAAATTGCACTTAATACCATCAGGGATTTTATATGAAGATAAATTAAATGTAATAGGAAATGGAGTCGTTGTTGATCCAAAGGCTTTATTTGAAGAAATAGATTATTTAGAAGGTGTTGGAGTTAAGGTAACACCAGAAAAATTAATAATAAGTGATAGAGCACAACTTATAATGCCTTATCATAAAGTTTTAGATAAGCTTAAAGAACAAGCAAGAGGAAAAAATGATATAGGTACTACTGGTAAAGGTATAGGACCTTGTTATACAGATAAGTTTGAAAGATGTGGAATAAGAGTATGTGATTTAATGCATGAAGATGTATTCACAGAAAAACTTAAAGAAAACATCGAAATGAAAAATGCTTATATAACTAAAGTTTTAGGTGGAGAACCTGTAAGTTTTGATGAAATATTAAAAGAATATTTAGAGTTTGCTAAGAAGTTAAGACCATTTGTTCAAGATACTTCAGTTAGAGTTTACAATGATATTAAGGCTGATAAAACAGTTTTATTTGAAGGTGCTCAAGGTATGTTATTAGATATAGATTACGGAACTTATCCATATGTAACTTCATCTAATACAACTGCAGGAGGAGTAGCTAATGGTGTTGGTATAGGACCAAACATGATTACTAATGCAGTAGGTATAACAAAAGCATATACTACAAGAGTTGGTAAAGGACCATTCCCAACAGAATTACTTGATGAAACTGGTGACTGGATAAGAGAAAAAGGTCATGAATATGGTGTAACAACTGGAAGATCAAGAAGATGTGGTTGGTTAGATTTAGTTATAGTTAAAACTGCATGTAGAGTTAGTGGATTAACTTCATTAGCTGTTACTAAGATAGATACTTTAGCTGGTTTAGACAAATTAAAAGTTTGTGTTGGATATAAATTTAATGGAGAAGTTATAGATTACTTCCCAGCAAGTTTAGAAGATTTAGCTAAGTGTGAACCTATATATGAAGAATTTGAAGGCTGGGGAGAAGAAGTAGCAAATGCAAGAAGCTACGATGAATTACCAGAAAACGCAAAGAAATACTTAAAGAGAATAGAAGAATTTACAGATACTAAGATATCAATAGTTTCAGTAGGACCTAAGAGAGATCAAACTATGAGAGTAAAATCTCTATAGTCTAGTAAAGTGGTCGGGTATTGACTTTTACTGTGTCATAAAATATAATTTTTTGTATACAATATTATTATGTTATGTGCAGAAGAAGGTGAAGTACAATGATAACTAAGGATATGACAATCGGTGAAGTAGTTCATGCAGATGCATCTAAAGCAGAAGTTTTAATGGGCTTTGGTATGGGATGTGTTGGATGTCCATCAGCACAAGCTGAAACAATAGCAGAAGCTGCGGCTGTTCACGGAATTAATTTAGACGATTTATTAGAAGCATTAAATAAATAATATAAAAGTAGGATTTTCAATTTTGAAAATCCTACTTTTATTTATTTGAAATTAAAAATACATGTTATTTATAAGATTTTAAATTTGTAATTTAGATATGTTTGAAAATATAAGATTCAATAGTGTATCAAATTAAATTGTTAAAATATAATAATTTAATTTGAAATTATGATTTAATATCAATTAAATAGCTGTTTTGTTGACGAATTGTTATTGGTGTGTTATTATTGATAATATATTAATAATAAATCCTGAGAAAAGAAAAAGTAGGTATTATTGTGTTCTTAAGAAAGTTAGTGGTTGATGAAAACTAATGTACATATTTTACTGAAAATCATCTTGGAGGAGTGAAGCAGAAATAAAGTAAGCTTCAACGGTATTTCACCGTTAAAAGAAACACATATGTTTAGTATGTGATACGAGAGCTATTAAATTATATTTTTATTCTTTAAATATGATTTTATAGAAGTAGGGTGGTATCGCGGATTTACTTCGTCCCTTGTTTGGGGTGAGGTATTTTTTTATGCAAAAAAGCATCATTGTTTTAAGCTGTAAATTAAATAAGATGATGTTTTAAAATAAATTCATATTAGATTTAGGGGGCTATTATATTATGAATGCATTAAAAAAAATAAGTAAATTATTATCTAAAAACACATCGGTGTTTGTTATTGCAGTAGCAATAGTAACTTTTTTTATTCCAGAATTATTTACATGGGTTAGAGGCACCAATCAAACAATAATACTTGGAATAATAATGTTTGGAATGGGATTAACGCTTACTACTCAGGACTTCAAAATATTAGCACAAAGACCTTTAGATATATTTATAGGTGCTTTAGCTCAATATACAGTTATGCCACTGTTGGCATATACAGTTGGCACTTTGCTAGGATTGCCAAATGAAATTAAGATTGGGTTAGTTTTGGTAGGATGTTGTCCAGGTGGAGTTTCATCAAATATTATGTCATTTTTATGTAAGGGTGATGTCCCTTTTTCTGTTGGCATGACAACGGCCTCAACACTTTTGTCACCAATATTAACACCAGTTTTAGTATTATTTTTAGCAGGTGCACAAATTGAAGTTAATGCTATTGGAATGTTTAAATCAATAATTCAATCAGTAATAATTCCAATCGTAATAGGATTTACTTTAAATTATTTCTTTGGAAAAAAGAAAGAATTTAAAGATATCCAAGAGGTTATGCCAGGGGTTTCTGTTACAGGGCTTGCATTTATAGTTGGAGGAGTTATTTCTTTGCAAGGTCAAAATTTCTTTAAATCAGGAGTGTTGATATTCATAGCAGTATTATTACACAATGGATTAGGATATTTGTTAGGGTATGGAGTTGGAGTTCTTACAAAAATGTCTACAGCTAAGAAACGTACAATATCTATTGAAGTAGGAATGCAAAATGCAGGACTTGCTACTAATTTAGCAACAGCTCACTTTGCAGCTACACCACAAGCAGCAGTTGCATGTGCAGTATCATGTGTATGGCATTCAATTTCGGGAACAATACTTGCAGGATTATATGCTAAATTTGATGAAAAGAAAGATAAGAATCAAATATCAGATATAGAAGCCATTAGTGAATAATTTTTCATATTAGTATTTATATTGTTTAGGATTACTATTTTTATAGTAGTCCTTTGTTTTTTATGGTTAATGTTGATTATTTTTATAAGAAATTTTGGAGAGTAAAATAATATATTGTAAAAACATTTAAACTAATGGTTATATTTAACTTAAGATATATGATAATATATAATATAAGGTATAAATTAACAGACAGAAGGGAGGAGAATTGCAAAGTTTATATAAATAAAGAAATAGCTTTTGCAAAAGTATATGACTAAAGAATTCACTAAAAATTATGAGATACATTATTATGAGGTAGATTCAAGACTGAGATGCAAGTTATCATCAATTATTGATTTTATATGTGATGTAGGAACTCAACAATCAGAATCAGTTGGCGGAGGAATGAAATATTGTACAGAAAATAATTGTGCATGGGTTTTTTACAAATACGATATAAAAATGAGCAAATATCCTATGTTCGGAGAGACTATAAGTATAACTACAAAGCCAGTAGGTTTTAAAAAGTTTTATGGCTTAAGAAAATATATTATTAAAGACAGTGAAGAAAATATAATAGGTGAAGCTTTAGCATTATTTTTTCTTATAAATATTGAAAAAAGAAGGCCTACAAGAATTCAGAAGGAACAATATGATTTTTATGGAGTAGATGGTGATATTGATTATGATGTAAGTATGGAGAAATTAGAAAGAGTTGATTATGAAGATTACTCAGTAGACTTCCATATAAGATATAGCGATATAGACTCTAATAATCATGTCAATAACGTAAAATATATTGAATGGGCAATTGAAGCAGTTCCAGTTGAAGTTGTTAAGGATTATAGAATAAAGAGAATTAAGGTTACATTTGAAAAAGAAAGTAGATATGGTGAGACTATATCTTCATCTGTAACCATTAAAGAAGTTAATGAAAATACAATAAATTCTTATCATACAATTAGAAAAGATGATGGTACTGAACTAACTTTATTAGAAGCTGAATGGGAAAAAGATACTAGTTTATAATGTTTAATTGTACTAAAAACCTCTATAGTTGAATTTTACTATAGAGGTTTTATTAATATATATTGAACTATTTGTTTTCTGAAGCTGATTTACCAGCGAGATATCCAGAACTCCATGCCCATTGAAGGTTAAATCCCCCACAGTCACCATGAACGTCAAGTATTTCTCCACAGAAATATAGATTATTAACTAGATTTGATTCTAAAGTTAAATTGTTGATTTCTTTTGTATTAATTCCACCAACAGTCACTTGTGCATTTCCAAACCCATTTGTATCAATACAGTTGAAATCCCAAGTTTTAAATTTTGAAATAAGTTTATTTATATACTTCCATTCAACATTACTGCAAGGAAGGTGGATGTCTTTTATTCCTGAATCCTTTAATAATGTAGGAATTAACTTTTTGTGTATAGTTCCTACTAAAGCAGAAGAAATTTCTCTATAGCTGAACATTGAAAAATGACTTGAAAAAAAGTTTTCTACATCTTCTTTAGTTTCGCTTGGAAACATATCTATTCTTATTGTAACTTTTGATTTATTATTTAAAGCCTTGGAAGCATAATAAGAAAGTTGTAAGATTGGTGGTCCTGATATCCCATAATCAGTAAACAAGACTTCTCCGGTTTCAGTTCGGACTACTTCACCATCTATTAATATAGAAACATTTCCATCGAATTTTACTCCAGATATTGATTTTAAATAAGGATAATCTAATTTTAATTGAACTATACCTGGAACCATATCTGTAGTGCTGTGTCCTAAGGATTTTGCTAATTTATATCCAGTACCATCAGAGCCAGTCTTAACAGCAGACTTTCCACCACAGCTTAAAATTAATTTTTTACATGAAAAACCATCATATTCATCATTATTTGTAGAAAGATTAAAGTTTTTTTTCTTGCTTATAGAATTAATTTTACAATTTGTATACAAAGGAATTTGTTTATCTTCAAGTGTCATTCTGAATATATCCACTACAGATGAGGCTTGAAGTGATTTGGGGTACATTTTTCCATTGTCTAATTCTGTTAAAGGCAATCCTAATGATAAAAATAAATTTTTTGTATCTTCAACTGTAAGGTTGTTTAAAGCTTCTACGAAGAAATCTTTATTTTCACTATGATAAGTATTATATGGATAAGAAATTCGGTTATTTGATATATTGCATCGTCCATTACCAGTTGTAAGAATTTTTTTACCTATTCTATCTGTACCTTCAACAATGGCTACATCTATTCCAAAATCTTTAGCTATAATAGCAGCAGTTAGGCCAGAAGCACCACCGCCAACAACTATTAAATCGTGATAAATCATTTTATTGATCACTCCCTATTTTATTTGAGTAAAAAAATATAAATTATTTTATCTCCATGAATTATTTAGTAAAAGAAAAGTTTAACTTACTAATTTATAAAGAAAGTATTATCTTAAAATCATTATAATAATCATCTTTTTATCCAATAAGAAATAGAAATATATTTTTTCGTCAAATAAATTTTATCATAGTAATATTAAGGTTAAAAGAAAGGAATACTAAAATACAGAGGTGAGTTAAAGTGCAAATAAAAATTATTAATGAAAAATCAGAGGATTTTGGAAGAACATTTAAAGTTAGAAGGATGAATTATAATGAAATAATAGTTAATTATCCATCAGGCAATGGATTAAAATATTTTTCATTTAAAGATGTTGAATGTATAAGAGAAAATGATATAGATGATTTTTTGATAAATAATAGAGACTTTTTAAAAATAAAATTAAAAAGGGGAATTTCAATAGTTCTTTATAATGCTATTTATGATTCAATAAAAGATGAAATTGAAGAAGAAATTGAATCCTTGAATGTTTTGAGAGACAAATACAAAATAAACAAAAGAGGAATATGGGATAAAGAAATTCTAGTAAATGTAAACAATAGGTTTCCCTTGGAAATACAGGCATCAGGACAAAACTTTAAAAGAGATGGGTATAATATAATTATCAATAAAGTAGAAAAAGATATTTTTTTGGAAGTATGCAGAACTGAGATAGAAAATTTAGAGAAGGAAATAGACATGAAAAACAAGGTTATTACTAGCTTTAGGAATGCTATTAGTGATGTTAAAAACTCATATGAAGATTAGTTAAAAAAGCACTTGAAAATAAGAAAAATAAGATGAAATTAAAAAAAATAAAAAAAAATTAAAAAATGTGTTGACACATAAACAGAAATTCTGTATTATAGTCTATGTGGTCAGCGCGACACAGTGCAAAACGCAAGAGTGTAAAGCGAAGACAATATAGCATGGCTCCTTGGTCAAGCGGTTAAGACACCACCCTTTCACGGTGGTAACAGGGGTTCGATTCCCCTAGGAGTCACCATTTAAATTTAATAATTTAAAATTATGAGAAATCATAGACCAAACTATCTTATGGGCGCATAGCTCAGCTGGGAGAGCACCTGCCTTACAAGCAGGGGGTCACAGGTTCGAGCCCTGTTGTGCCCACCATGAGATGGCTCAGTAGCTCAGTTGGTTAGAGTGCCGGCCTGTCACGCCGGAGGTCGAGGGTTCGAGCCCCTTCTGAGTCGCCATTTAAAATGCTGGCATGGCTCAACGGTAGAGCAGCTGACTTGTAATCAGCAGGTTGTAGGTTCGATTCCTATTGCCAGCTCCATTTTAAATGAAGCAACATAACATTATGGCTCCTTGGTCAAGCGGTTAAGACACCACCCTTTCACGGTGGTAACAGGGGTTCGATTCCCCTAGGAGTCACCATTTAAATTTAATAATTTAAAATTATGAGAAATCATAGACCAAACTATCTTATGGGCGCATAGCTCAGCTGGGAGAGCACCTGCCTTACAAGCAGGGGGTCACAGGTTCGAGCCCTGTTGTGCCCACCATGAGATGGCTCAGTAGCTCAGTTGGTTAGAGTGCCGGCCTGTCACGCCGGAGGTCGAGGGTTCGAGCCCCTTCTGAGTCGCCAAATAGTGCAAACAAGCTTTAGTTTTCTGAAGCTTGTTTTATTTTATATACAATTATAGGTCATGATGAATTTATATTAGTTATTATAATTAGAACAATAATAACTAATATAAATTTGTAATTAAAAAATAGATGAGTAGTTCATTGTGCTACTCATCTATTCTTTTCTAAATTCTTTTTGATTCTTATATCTTCAGAATAAAATTTAAATAATTTAAAATCACCAATTAATCGTGAAGATATTCTTTCGCTATATCGCTTCACTATATCAGGCAAAGTTAAATTAGTTGATATTATCATTTTCTTTTTATTTAATATTTTTCTGTTAAGTATATTAAATAATTCTGCAATGGAAAATTCATTAAGATGCTCTGCACCTAAATCATCGATTATAAGTAAATCACAGTCAAATAGAAGTGATTCAAGATTAGTATTGTTGTTAAATCGTATATCACGAAGATTTTGTATTAATTCATCTGAAGTTTTATAAACTACAAGATATCCATCGTCTAATATGTTTTTTGATATACAATAGGATAAATATGTTTTGCCGCTACCTGGATTGCCATAAAACAATAAGTTAGTATGTAATGAAGCAAAATTTGGAATATAATCATTTTGAATATACTCTAAAATATTTTCCATGTTTTTTCTTGAAGAATATTTTTCATCTCCTATTCTATGCACTGGATATAAACTTAAATCAAAATTACTAAAATTATTTGTTTTAATAACCTGCTCAAGTTCAGAATCCTTGTAGTAAAGGCGTATTAATTTTTCTTTGTAGCATTTACATTTTATATTTCCTATAAAGCCAGTATCTTGGCATTTAGTACAATGATAATGCATATTGAGATATTCAGTAGAATATCCTCTTTCTACAAGCATTTCACATTTCTTCATTCTTAAATCTGTTATATTTTCTTTAAAGTCATTTAAGGTTTTTCCTTCATCATTAGCTTTAATAACAGATAAAGCCATTTTTAAGGAAAGTTTTTGTATTTGATTATCAAGTTCCATAATTTCAGGATATTTATCAGCAATTTCAGCTTTTCTGTTCTTTAGTGCTTTTGATTCTTTATCTCTAATATTATCGTATATTTTTAAAATTTCACTTTGATATCCTTTAATCATCATTATCCCATCCTAATAATTTCTTTTCTAAAGAGTCATAATCATATTGTCTTGGTTCAAAGTTATTAAACTTATGAGGAACCTTTGAGTTTTGTGTGTTATTATTGTATGAATTCTTTTTAAAAGATGAATTTTGAGTTGTTTTATTATCTTTTAATGCTATATCATCAAGAGTTCTTATGTTATTTTTGTTCCAGTTTGAAAGAATTCCATCGATATATTTAAAATCAGCTCTATTTAATCTTTCAAAGCATACATCACATGCTTTAAAAATAATTTCATTTGGAAATTTAAAAGTTAATATCCATTTTTCAATCATATCCTGTTGTGGTTTCATTATATCTGTATTAGTGATACCAAGATAAGATAGAATTTTTCTTATGTTAATCCATTTATCCTCAGTTTTCTTAATAAGATTTTGAGCCTGTTCAACAGTTGATATTTTTTGATCATGCCAAGCTAAAGCAACTTTTTCAATATATCTGTGATCACTTTTTCCTTTTGAAACACAGTACTCTATTAAGATTAATATTAATTCAGATGAAAAACCAAATTCGTGTTGCCAGTTTAAATAAAGTGACATTTCGTTTGGAGAGAGAGGTCTTCCTAGGAGAACTTCTATATCTTTAAGCATATCTTTTGTATTATTGCTATCCAATGCCTCTAATAAATCGATTTGCTTCGCTGGAGATTTAACTTCATCGGCTAACTCTAAAAATTCAATATTAAAGTTTCCCATTTTATCTATAGATGTTAATTTAATAACACCTAAATCATTCCAATAATGTAATG
>OBHX01003094.1_pt1 | contig 12216 bp, 4 predicted proteins | sample 1519331 | NCBI WGS metagenome assembly OBHX01 (sample SAMEA2602897, study PRJEB22501) | metagenome
ACGGCATACGAGATTACAAGGTTACTGGAGTTCAGACGTGTGCTCTTCCGATCTAAATTGCTTCCATAGCAATGGCTGGGGCACTGACACTGTCCATGGCACTGCCTGTAGGTGCAGCAACAGAAGATCCGAATCTGGTAGTAGAACCGAATACTAAGTATTCTACACAGATTGAGGCTGGAAAAAGCGTTACACTGGGACTGATGCCTGCAAATGCTTACTATCAGAGAACTGGCTTTGATTCAGCAGACGATGCAGCAGAGGGTCTTGAGGTTAAATCGATTAATGTTGGTAGCGACAAAATCAATACAAAAAACTTTGAATATGGTTCTATGAAGTTAGCAGATGGTTCTTTTGCTGGTACTGTAACAGTTACTGGTGTAGAAGGTAAATATGGTCCGGCTAGGTTACATATCGTTAATACTTTTAATGAAGATGCAAGTATTGACATGACAGTATATGTAGAAGCTGACAAAACACAGGATGCGGTTGATGGTGTAACTGTACAGGCAGTTGATGTACGTAATGGTGTATCTGAAAAAGCAGTTGGAACCAATTTAAGTGTTGCAGCAGCAACAGAAAAAACCTCTAATCCGTTTAACGGTGCAGATGGATCAGCTCAGACTTATCCGACAGTTGGCGATTCATTATATAGTCTGGCAGAAGCAAAAGGATTAACTTTCACACAGAATGATGGATATGTACAGTCAGTTACCACTAGCGATAATAAAACATTGGCAGCGTATTCAGATTCTGACTGGAATTATTATGGATGGAATTACTGTGTAGTTCGTGACGGTGCAAAAGTCACAGAAGGTGATGTAGTAAGTGCATCTGTACTTGAAGTAGAAAAAGGCGACAGTGTATATTGGGCATTCGGTACAATGGCTCAGGCAAACGAGTATTTTGCAACACGTGTAGCAAATAACTAAATAAAATATTTTTGAGGGATGGTTGAGGCGGGGAAGTACCGCCTCAACCATTTACTTTATACATTAAGTAGATGGAGAGCGCGAAAAATGAAAAAAATATTTCACTATCTGCTACTTACAGTGTGTCTGATAGGTTCTTTAAAAGTAAATATTAATGCAGCAGAAAACACAGACAGACTGATCGATCTTACAGGTATCAGCAATGTGAAAATATATACAGCTGATAAGAAAACAGAAATTCCGGTAAACGATAAGAGTTTTACTGCAACTAACGGTGAATATTATTATGAAAGTAGTTCTGGAGCTGGCGGTAAATTTGTAGTAACAGATGATACAACGGAGTTGAAGTTAGACAGTGTTACATTTGCACAGGTATCCCCGACATATTGGAATGAAGAAAAAAACAAATGGGAGTATCTTCCTGATTTAGGAACACTGACCTTGTATGATGAAAAACAGCAGAATGAATATTGGCATGCTACGGATAATGTTTATCAATATGTAGTTCCGGAAAAAGCTGGTGACAGCTATTATGTGTTTAAGTTTGCGCCCTTCGACGAGAATTATCTCTCCATCGAAGGGCATTTTTATGTCTATGGTGAAACAACGTTTGAAAGATTAAATCTTTCAGATTCTGGAAAAATTCCCTATCTTAAAAAAAACTATATCACGATAAAAGCACCAGTAGGTATGGAAATATACACAACATGGCAGCTGAAATTCTATACGGCAAGAAACTGGGAATCCTATAAACATGAAGAAAAGGATGGATATACTTATTACTATGATGTTCCAGAAGGTTTTACCTATATGCTTCGCCAAGAGGGAAAAGTAACCAGGTATACCAAAAATCTGGATGGAGAATGGAACGAAGATCACACAGAAATAACACTATCTCCTCTAGAGAATAATCCCACACAAGTACATCGAGAACAGGAAGAAGATGGAATTTATGCCAGTATGTTGACAAATCTTCCAGAGAATAGCGAAATCGATTTGAATGTAGGAGATTATTTTGACTTAGTACCATTACGTGCATGGCAGGCAGTTGAAGATGGTGTTGCCAATGCACATAATGATCCGGAGTGGCATTATGTGGTTTTAGGTGGAACTAATATATCTGTTGAAGTTACGGAGGACGATAAGATTGGACAGTTCGGTCGTATTCATGCAAATAAAACAGGATCTGCCCTGGTAGCGTTTTACTATGATGCAGTAGAAACATCTTCAATTACAAGTGGCACGGGAAAATATACGTATAGTGCATTACTTCCAGAACTGACAGGGATTGCTGTTGTACGAGTAGGTGAAGAAGCTGAAACTCAGATCACTTCTAATATTGATATGATAGAAGGTCGTACCGTTTATTATCTTAAGAGCCAGACCGGCGTAGACGGTGTTACTTATGATATGAACGATTCAGCAGAGTATACCTTTACACCTACAGCAAAGACAGGCGACAAGGAAGAAAAAATCACATCAGTAAAAGTGCATACACCAATTACCGTAACGGATGGCATAATAAGCTGCGGTACAAGTACGAAATGGAATCCGAAGAGATGGTTAAAAGATGGTAAGTGGACGACATACAAGGCTACGGAAACGGAAGATGGTAAGCAGAGTTATACAGTTAAACTGTCAGAAGGGCGGAATATTGTCGAAATTAAAGCAGGTGATGCAACTACTTATCATGTGATTCTTGCACGTGGTGTTGATGTGACAATCGATAATGTATATCGACCAAACCAAGCATTGCAAGTAGGAGATACAGCAAAAGTAACGATAAACAATATGCTTCCACCATTATTTAAAATGGCAGCTATCTATAATCCAGGAGGTGTGGATTTCGAATGTAAAGCCAATGGAGTTGAGTATAAAGCGTCTTTTGGTCAGTATATGGTAGGAAGTAGCTTTCTACTAAAGATGCAGGAAGAAGATGCGGGAACTTATAAAATTACAGATGCGGCATTAACTACACATGCGTGGGGAGCTTCAAACGGTGCACATCGTAGGCTGACAAGAAATGCTATGTCAGGTTATTGGAATGGCGGAAATAATCCGGACATTGATTACGGGAAGATGGCTTATATTCCAGAGATAGCTTTTGAAGTTGAATCGAATGATGAGTATGAAGAAAGTACAAATCGTTCAGCAGGACTATTAAAAGCTTTGGGTGTCTCGTTGAACAGAACTGGAAATCCAATGACCAATAGTAATGCAATGTTTGCGACGTCTTATTCAGATGTAGCACAGAATACGAATCGTCCGACATCATTATCATCATTTTTATCGATGAATGTTCAAGTTGGAGCGGATCTACTTCAAAAAGATGAACAGGCAAAATTATTAATACGATATTGGCTAGGGGATGACAAAGACAATGCGCTTGCCCAAGAAATGAAATTCACGGAAGCTTATCAGGAAACAAATGCGATGGGTAGTAAAGAGTGGAAAATTATTGGTAGTCCATTGAGCTATACCGGTCAGGAAATAGCGAATAGTTCATCAAAAGATATTCAGATAGAAACTATTGTTATACCTGGAGAAGGAAGTCCTATGACATATGCTACATATTTGTATGATAGTAATGAGAAAGAATTGTCTGGATTCTTTATTCCGAAAAATATCACACTTTCTGCAGCTGACGGAAGCGAAGAACTCGGACGATGGGACGGAATTCTGGAGGCAGATGATATTGAATACAAAACATCTGATGGTAATACGATTACACAGGATCTTGGTTATGGATTTATTGGAACAGAAGAACACTTTAATGCATCTGTGCCAAATGGAACCGATAAGATTCTGGTAAATGTAGAAGGAGAAGTTGCAGCCAACATAAACTATCTGGAAAACTACACGATTTCTGTTGGCGATACCACATATGGAGAAGGGGATGAAATCCCTCTGGAAGTTGGTGTGAACAAACTGACTGTTACATGCAACGGAACCTATGGAAAAGCCCGTACCTACACCATCGACGTCACCCGTCGTACTGCAGTCAAACAGACCACCTTCGAGATCCCGGACGGCGCATCCGTACTGGTTATGCAGGGAAGCAAAGTCATGAAGGCGAACGAGGATGGAACCTACACACTGGAAAATGGAACGTATACCTACCATGTATCTAAGACCGGCTACCTGACCAAAACAGACAACTTTGAAGTGACTGACAGAGAGACAAACCAGGTGATCCGCGTTACGGATCTGGATCCGGTACCGGAGCAGAGTGGAACGGTATCGGTACAGCTTGCAGGTCAGAGTACCGTATTCTGCCCGACAAGGGATGTTGAGATCCAGCAGACGGCAGAGGATCTGGCGGCAAACCGTTATGTTCAGTACAACCACGGAGGTTATACTGTCCTGCATGCACTTCTGGATGCAGCGAAAGCAAGCGGAACGGACTTCGAGTGTTACCGTGGCAAATTCGTTCTTGTAGACGATTCCATTACCGAAAGCAATGGAAAGAAAGCAGGATGGGTATGCAAGGTCAACGGTATCGAGTGCAGTGATCCGGCAAATACGCTTGCGAACGCAGATGATAAGATCGACCTGTTCTACAACTCCGGATGGAGTGGTATGAAACAGGCACGGCTGACACCGGAAACCGGGGAAGTGACACGGGGAGACAGCATCATCCTGACACTGAACGGAACCGCTGTACATGCAACGGATGCAGATGCAGCGACAATAGCAGGAGCAGAGATTTATGATGGTAATACTCCGATAACAACGACAGATGAGGAAGGAAAAGAGTTCATTGCCACAACCAATGAAAACGGGGAAGTGACAATCGACACCCGTACGCTGACGCTGGGAACACATTATTTTTCGGCAGTGCTGAAAGATGAAGACGGCCACAACATTCTGACTGCAACGATGAGTACGATCAATGTCAAGAAACCGGACAACCCGTCGGCAGACCCGACAAAGACAGAAGTAACCTTCCGCCTGATCGGTGATACTAAACACGGGGAAGAAGGAAGCGACAACGAAGCGGTACATGCCTACACAACATGGATCGCAACCGGAACCTATACTTTTGACGGGGATAACGTAACCGTTGGACAGGTCTTTGAAGCTGCACTGAAAGAAGCTGGACTTTCTTATGAAGGAATGGAAAAGAACTACATCAGTGCGATCACAGCACCGGAATCCTGCGGTGGGTTTGAACTGAGAGAGAAAGACAACGGTAAAAACTCCGGCTGGATGTATACCGTCAACGGCGTACACCCGAGCATGGGAATGAATGACTGGTACGTAAGTACCGGTGATGAGATCATCTGGCATTACATCGATGATTATACCACCGAGCAGGCGGATATGAAGAACGATGACGGAAGCTATGGCAGTGCCGGTAATGCATCTACCTGGAACAAGTGGCTGGAAGCAGCAGACGAGACTCCGGGTGCAAAACAGCGTGCAGCAGCAGTCACCGGTAAGATCAACCAGATCGGTGAAACGATTGAACAGACGGATGAATGTGAAGCAAAGATCACGGCAGCAAGGGAAGCTTACGAGGAACTGAGCCGTGAGGAAAAGGGATATGTAACAAATTACGATGCCCTGACCGCTGCGGAAACAGAACTCGCAAGACTGAAAAAAGAAGCAGATGACAAGGCAGCAGCCGCTAAAGTGACAGATCTGATCGAAGCACTTCCGGCTGTGAAAGATCTGACCCTGGAAGATAAGGATGACGTCGTAGCAGCAAGAACCGCATACGGTAGCCTGACGGATGACCAGAAAGACTATGTGACAAAAGAAACATATGGAACACTGGTACTGGCAGAGGAGCAGATCGCAAAACTTCTGGATGCAGCAGCGGTTGATGAACTGATCAAAGAGATCGAAGCACTTCCGGCTGCAGAGAATGTAACCCTGGAAAATGAAACTGCGATCGCAAACGCACTGGCACATTACAATGCGTTAAGCGAAGAACAGCAGGCAGATCTGGAAGATAGATCTTCAGAAAGCCTTACCAAACTGAACGCTGTGATCGACTGCCTGAAAGTATTAAAGGAAGAAGCAGCTGACCAGAAAGCAGTGGACGAAGTCAATGAAAAACTGAATGCACTGCCGGCAGCCGAAGATATCCTGTTTGCAGATGAGACAGAGGTAACCGAAGCGCGTAATGCGTATGAGGCACTGGAGGATATCAAAGAAGGCCTGAAAGACCGGGTATCTGCGGAAGCACTGGCAAAACTGACAGCAGCAGAAGACCGTCTGGATGCGTTACAGGAAGGCGTAGACCATGTGGCAGAACTGATCGAGGCCCTTCCGGCCGTCGATGACCTGACAGTAGCAGATGCTGACCAGGTACAGGAAGCACGCGATGCTTACGATGCCCTGAATAGCGACCAGAAACAGCAGCTGACCGAAAGCGGACTCTTAAGTGACCTTCTGGTAGCAGAAAACCAGATCGGATGGCTTCAGAAAGATGCAGAAGCGGCGAAGAAGGTAACTGACCGGATCAACAGCCTCCCGGCTGTCAAAGATCTGCGCCTGTCCGATAAGACCGCTGTGGAAGCAGCAAGATACGCATATGACAACTTAAGTGATGAGCAGAAACAGTATGTATCTGAAGATACCCTGAAAGCACTCGAAGAGCGAGAGGCAGAGATCAAACGTCTGGAAGAGGTAACCCCGAATCCGACACCGACCCCGGACCCGAACCCGAACCCATCGGATGATCCGAAGCATGATGAGGATGAAGACAGCGTAACACTGACCTACCAGAACTATCCGATCTCTGTAACCGGAAAACTCTCCGGTTATGAACTGCGCCTGACCGCCCTGAAAGCAGACGATGATGTGGTGAAACAGATGCAGAACATGATCAGTTCCAAAGAAGCCCTGATCCGCCTGTACGATGTAGCACTGTACAAAGACGGAAAAGAGGTGGAATGGAATGACAAACTTACCGTGAACTTCCAGGTAGGAACCTCCTATAACGGACAGACCTTAAGTGTACTGCACGAAGGTAACGGCAAGATCGAAACCCTGAGCGGAACCGTAAGCAATGGTATCTTAAGCGTAACAGCAACTGGTACCGGATCCTTCGGTGTGGTTGTACCTGCATCCACAGTAAGCACAGGAAACAGCAATAATGGTGGTTCTGCCGGAACGGTTACCAATGGCAACCTGGGTGGTGGAAGCACAGGAACTGGAAACGGAACCACTGCAGTATCCGGCACCGGAAAAGTCACAAGTGCGAAGACCGGAGATGATACCGATATCTTCTTCCCGATCGCAGGACTGATCACAGCGTCCGGCGTACTTGCAGGGATCGTTCTCTATTATAAAAAGAAAAAAAGAATCACAGGAGTTACGGAGGAAGAGTAATGAAAAATAAAGTCATCAGTCTTTTTCTGACGGCTGCCATGGTTCTCAGTCTTTGCCCGGCTACAGTCCGGGCTCAGACTGTTTCTGAGGAGTTTTCAGCAAACGTAGCCGAAGCGGCAGAAACAGAAGCCGTGGAGGGTACTGCTGATCCGACAGAAGAACCGGTGGTTACCGGAAATGAAGACACTGCCAAAACGGATACTCCACAGGCAGCGGAAGTTCCGGAAGAAGCAGAAGTTGTCAGTACGGGGAAAGATGAAAAAACATCCGTTCCGGAGACAGCAGAAGAAAAAACAGAAGCCTCCGGGGATTCCTGGGAGGAAGACGAAGAACTGAAACTGTATGGTACGGCAGATCAGGATGTGGACGAGAACGGACAGGTGCAGGCAGCAGCTTCCTATGACCTGGACACCGTGATCTCCCGGACGGTCAGCTGGAAACGGGGAACGAATGACAGAGTATTTACCGCGGATTTCCTGAAAAATGTCAGCAGTACAGCGTCTGACTGGACCGTAGTATTCCTTGGACGGCTGGGAATCGGGGAAGATTACAGTGCATTCTTAAACCGAGCAAATACGTATGTAAAAGAAAAATATGATGCGAACCCATCCACAGGACTTAGCACCAATACGCCGACCGAATGGCACCGTCTGACCATGGCCGTACTGGCAGCAGGCGGGGATCCGACGGATGTGGGAGGACATGACCTGATCGCAGACGGAACATACAATTGTCTGGCAGGTGCTCCATGGAACCAGGGAATGAACGGTGCCGCATGGGCACTTCTGGCTCTGGATTCCAAAGGATATAAAGTACCGGAAAAAGTAAAATATACGAGGGAAGACCTGATCAGTTATATCATTGACAGACAATTATCCGATGGAGGCTGGTCACTGGATGATAAGAACCCGTCGTTAGACCTGGATATCACATCGATGGTGATATATGCCCTGGCTCCCCATGCAGCGGAGAATACGAAGGTAAGAGAAGCCGTCAACCACGGACTGGATGTGCTGCGCAAGAGCATCTCTGTAGACGGGGATTATAACTACGGAGGCACCTACAGCTGTGAATCGGTGGCACAGGCGATTATCGCCTTTACCTCCATGGGGATCGATCCAACCACGGTAAAGAATGAAACCAGTGGGAAGAGCCTGCTGGATGGTCTGATGAAGTATTACAGTGCCGGAACCGGCGGTTTCCTGCATGCCTATTATGACGATGAGAAACAGAACCGTCCGAACAGCATGGCAACTGACCAGGCGATGGAGGCGATTGCAGCTTACCGCCTGTATCAGCAGGGCATCAACCTCTTTGATTTCCGCTCCACCGCCAACACCACTCAGTATGTGGCACAGGCAGATAATGGCAGTGTATTTACCGCAGATGCCGGTACGGAAACTGACCTGTATGTGGGAGCAGATGTCAGGAAACTGACCCTTACCAACCTTCCGATCGACAATTATGACGCGGCAGTTGTGACGGTGAATGGAAAGACTTACAAGAGCGGACTCCGTGGATCAGATGGTCGTACACCGGTAGAGGGTGAGATCGCAGTCACAGACGGAACGGAACTGGATATTGCAGTCACAAAACGGGATGGAACTACAGAAAACCGGAAACTGACGGTGCACACCACTGCCGATGCGGAAACGAAAGCAATCATCAACCGGATCGACAATCTGCCGGATGCGGACAAGCTGACACTGGAAGATGCCGATACCGTAACTTCCGTGAAGGAAGCGTATGATAAGCTGACCGACAAAGAAAAGAGTCAGGTGACCAACGCAGATAAGCTGGAAGCACTGGTTCAGAAACTGGAGGATCTGAAAAAAGAAGAAGAAAAGAAACTGGAAGAGAAGCGCAGCGCACTGGAAAAGAAAGTGGCTGCCATCGCCACACCGGTAAAGATCGGTGACAAAGACCTGGTAAACCAGTACCTGCTGGAACTGGATACTCTTGGAGAGTGGGACAAAAAAGAATCCCTTTCCAAAACCCTGAACGGTTACCTCGGTGACATCGCTGCACGGCAGAAGCTGGTGGATGCCCTGGATAAGGATATCTGGAACCAGGTGGATCCGCTGCGGATCTGTCAGGATGATACGGCCACGGTGAAAAAACTGATGAGCCGGTATGCCGCACTCCGCGAGGATGAGAAGAAACTGTTGCAGAACGGGGAAAGCCTTCTGGAAGCCGCTGATGTGATCGAAGCACTGGATAATGGAATCGTACCGAAAAAGGTATTCGAAAACTTGATGGCGACAAAAGAAGCATTTACCTATACGGGCACTCTGTCCGGCGGAAGCACTTACACGCTGACCTGGGATGGAAAAACTGTAAAGAAAGCCAGTGATGTGAAAGCCGGTATCAAGATCGCTACCGGAAGCAACACCATAAACGGCACACAGGCGCAGGTGGAATTCTCCCAGAGCGGAAGCATGAACGGTACGGCCACACTGTCCGTAAAGACCAGTGTGAAGGACGGAAGCTGGAACCTGTACTGGCTGAACCCGGACAAGCTGACGATCCAGAGTGCAAAGACGGCAACCGTTTCTTCCGGAAAACTCAAAATGAGTGTGACAACCGGAGGACGCTACTGGCTGGCAAGAACTGCTCCGAAGGTGGGGGAGGACACCTCCACAGACGGTCAGGGTACCAAAGTGGGTACGATCGCATCTTCGAAAAGCGGAAAGAGTAGTCATACCGGCGGTACCTCTATTGCATCGATCCAGAGCAGGGGCAGGGCATCTTCCGTATCCGGAAAGAACAGTGCCGGTGTAAAAAGCAGCAGTAAAAAGAGCAGTAAAAACAGCAGTCTCTCTGACACCGCAAAGGCAAAGACCAAAGGAAAGATCACTTCCAAAGAACTGAAAAGTATCAAAGGAAAAGATGAAAACCTGCAGGCGAGTGGCAAGATCTCCGATTCCGTATCGTATACCCTGACGATCAACGGTGAAGATGTGAAACTGACAAAGGATTGGACGTACAAGCTGCAGTCGGACTGCAAGTACAAGGATGATATCGAACAGCTGGCAGTCAAACCACTGATCCTGTGTACCGAAGGATCCGGCACGTTCCCGGGACAGATGCTTGTGACACTGAAGACTGAACTTGACGACGATGACCTGTTGCTGTTTTCGTATGACACAGAGAACCGGAAAGCGGAATATGTCAAGAAGGTATCTGTAAAAGACGGCAAGATGGAGTTCACCCTGAAAGAAGGCGGCCATTATTTCATCGCAAAACGTGCCCTGGCTTCTTCCCTGGATGAGAGTACGGATGCAGAAAAACAAGAGATCCAGGACGCATCGGATGCGGCTGAAGATGTGCCGTGGGATGCATCGGAAGAAACGGTAGTCCTTGGAAACGGGGACGATACGGATACCGGTGCAACGACAGCGGAGAAAAAGACCGCTATGGTACGCTGGATGCTGATCGGACTGATCGCCCTGGTATGCTGTGCGGCTATTGGAGTGGTTGTATATAACAAACGGAAAGGAAAGGGAAAACCGGATCTTTCCAAAGAGAAAGACAGGAAGGACGGAGGAAAATGAAACGGAAAACGAAAAGCATAGGACTCTGCCTTCTGCTGGTTCTGGCGCTGCTGTTTTGCAGCTGCCAGACCAGCGCAGTAAAGGAAGAACAGGCTTCGGCAGATCCGACAGTGACCGCGGCTGCGAAAGATTCCGCAGAGGATGGAAACACCAAAGATTCGTCAGAAGTCAAAGAAGACAACAGTGACAAGGAACCTGAGTATATTGATGAAGAGTATGTAGATGAGCATTATGGATCGGATGAGGAAAAAGAAGATCTGAGTAAATATAAGAAAAAGAGTTCTTCTTCTAAGAAATCCAACTCCAAAAACTCAGACTCCAAAAACTCAGACACAGAAGATGCAGACGGTACAGAGAGCAACGGAACGAACGGGAATGGAAGCACTTCTTCCGGTGAGGAAGCCAGTGCGGACAACTACTATACCGATCCGATCCCGGAGGGAAAACCGGATCCGGTGGAACCGCAGGATCAGACCGTGGACAGCAGCAAACAGCTGACCTGTACCCTGTATGTGGAGTGTTCCACGATTCTCAACAACATGGGCGACCTTACCGAAGGCAAGGAAGGCTGGGTTCCGTCAAACGGTGTGATCTACGGTCCGAAGACCGTGACATTTTCCGAAGGAGAGTCAGTATATGACATCCTGCAGCGGGAGATGAAGAACAACCGAATCCAGATGGAATCCGAGTTTACCGCCATGTACAACAGTGCTTATGTGCAGGGCATCAATAACCTGTATGAGAAGGACTGCGGGCAGTGGTCCGGCTGGATGTATGAGGTGAATGGCTGGTATCCAAACTATGGATGCAGCCGTTACCAGGTACAGGACGGGGACAACATCGAATGGCATTATACCTGTGACCTGGGAAGAGACCTGGGAGCAGGCATGTCTTAACTGAAGATGGAAAGGATTAGGCGCCCCGGATTCTGGGACGCCTAAAACTGTATTTTACGTATACCGTGAAAAGGAATAGAAGTATACATGGAATGTTACCAGACGGATGCGTAAAGTGTAAACGTATGGACAAGGAGAAAAGAATGGATACTTTTTCAGGGTATCATCCACTGATTAATTTTACTTATTTTGTGATCGTCATCGGGCTGTCGATGTTTTATATGCATCCAGTATTTTTAGCGTTATCGCTGATCGGCTCGGTGAGTTATTCCATTTATCTGAAAGGGAGAAAAACCGTAAAGGTGTTCCTGCTTGGGATGCTGCCGGTCTGTCTCCTGGCGGCAGCTGCCAACCCGCTGTTCAGCCATGCGGGGGCAACCATGCTCTTTTATCTGAAAGACGGGAACCCGGTTACACTGGAGTCCATCGTCTACGGTCTGGCTTCGGGGCTGATGCTGGCAGGAGTGATCTCATGGTTTTCGGTCTTCCATG
>OBHX01003097.1_pt1 | contig 12207 bp, 13 predicted proteins | sample 1519331 | NCBI WGS metagenome assembly OBHX01 (sample SAMEA2602897, study PRJEB22501) | metagenome
AAATCTTATGGTGGAGCATCGGGTTGAGCGCGTAATATAAAAAATTACGGAGGTTCGCATCATCTTGAAACTCCCGTAATAGCTGGGTTTTTCTTATGGACCCGCTCGCTTCCTGCAACCGGCGTATTTTTGCGATAGATTCTGAAGGGGGTTTTGAAACAACCAATCTTCACCCCCCGCCTTGAAATTATAAATGGGCTTGATAACGGCATCGACGGTTACAGTCGGCTCGATATTACCGACTATATCATCCATACCCTTATAGGCCATCGGGCATTCATCCAGCGTGCTGCGTCCAACAGATGTCGTGTAGATACCCGCCATCTGCCTTTTGAATTCGGATACAGTGAAAGCTTCTTTTGCTGCGCTGCGGCTCATCAGCCGACCGGCACCATGAGGAGCGGAGAAGTTCCAATCCGGATTACCCTTGCCGGTGCAAAGCAAGCTGCCATCACGCATATTGATAGGAATCAACAGACGCTCACCGGTCTGTGCAGACACAGAGCCCTTACGCAAAATCATGTTATCCACATCAATGTAGTTGTGAATCGTTGTAAACTGCTCAATCACATGGAATCCCATTCCTTTGACAATGGTATCCATCATCGCCTGCCGGTTCAGCTCAGCAAAACGCTGTGCAATTTTCATATCATGAAGATACTGCTCAAAGAGCTCACCATTCACATATGCAAGCGGTTTGGGAACGGGTGAACGCTTGGATTTCATGGACTTCAGCACCGCTTGAATCTCTTTCTGGCGGCCATCCGCTTTCAGCTGTTCAATAGCCGCCTCAATCTCTTCGTGGCTATAAGAGGTCAGCGCCCTGAAAGCAGCCTCTTGATAGAAGTTGGCGATTTCCAAACCCAGATGGCGGCTGCCGGAGTGGACAACGATATAGATATTCCCATCATCGTCCTTGTTCGCCTCAATAAAATGATTGCCGCCACCCAATGTACCGATACTGTGATAGGCACGGTCAGTGTTGACCTTTTTTGCGCAGCACAACTGCGACAAATCGATTTCTTTTGCGTAACGATGCGGTGCGGAACGGATTGCAAAGCCAGACGGAATGCCCTCACGGATAACCTTGTCCAACTTCTGCGGTTCGATATTGGTCTCTTTCAGGCGGATGGTTTCCATACCGCATCCAATATCAACGCCAACAAGGTTGGGGCAAATCTTATCCTTGATAGTCATGGTGGTTCCGATGGTGCAGCCAGCACCGGCATGAATATCCGGCATCATACGAACCTTGCTTCCCTCGACATAGGGTTGGTTCAAGAGATTGATGACCTGAGAAATGGATTCGCTATCGACCACATCGGTAAATACTTTTGCCGAAGCGTATTTCCCCTGAAGCTCAAGCATTTTATCGCCCTCCTTTGGCTTGGTATATAGTCCTGTTATAGCACAGGTAAAAGGGGCTTGCGCCCCTTTATCTGTACCCGACCGCTTTCCGCAGGGGAGCGCGTTTGTACTGTGGCGCGACCCTGTGCATCAAGTGACATTTTTAACGAGAGATTTTGGCTGTATTAAAAAGATTATCCGCTGGATAATCTTTTTAATACTGGCTAAATCCGAAGTTAAAAATGAAGAACGCAAAGTGTTTCTTCTGCTTTGAGCGAGAAGATACCGCACGGAGAAGGGGGTATGTATGTGCGGAAAATCTACAAAGCGGTCATATCAAAAGCGAAAGATTTTTTCGCTTAAGAACAAAGTTAGTGAAGAATCATCGGTCGATTGGTGTTAATGAGTTGATTCAATGCCTCGTCTTCTCTTGCTCGTTCAGCGGCTTCCTCTCGGCGGATATCCAGAAGAACAACGCCGCAGAACCCCATCAGCTCACCGATGGAAAAATCCTCTTCCTCCACAGGAGGCTCATCCGGCTCGGAATCTTCTTCATTAAACATGGTGTCGGTATCGAAATCGTCCTCGTCATCAGGCTCATCTTCCCAAACACCGTTGTTGTCGCCCCACTCCAGGACATCCTCCTTATAACTGTCAAAGTCATTTTCGTCCATACCGTCATAGTCGAAGCTGCCGTTCATACAGTAGTAACCATATCCGGTTGGGATTTCGGAAAGCGAGTCTCGAATGTCTCTCCATGAGTAATTGGTGTCGCGGATATCTTCCTCGACATACTCGTCAAGCTGGTCAGAGTCGATAATGTCTTCGCAGATATTGCAGCCCTCGTCGGAGCAGAAATCAAGCAACTCCCACCATTCGGTTACATCGTTAAGGAAATCATTTCTTGTCATACTGCATCCTCTCTTTCTACCATTTCGGTATCAATCAATGTTAATTTGGATAGCGCCTTTTCTGTCAAAAACGCATACTGCAATCCAAGATTAGTGCTGGTGAGGTCGTGCTTCATTATTGACATGACCTCTGCTATGGACATACTTGCCCGTCTAAATTTAGAGAACTTACTTTTGAGGTTTGCTCCGCCGCCAGCCATATTACCAATAACCAAATCATACTCAGTGGAAGTATAGCCCAGCCGAGATGCTACAGCAAACCGCAGCCATGCTTCGGAGTAGCCCGCAAACTCTAACACCGATAGACCGCCCAAATCCTTTACGGTATATGTCTGGATGAAACCTGCGGTTGAGTGCTTGATTGCCATCGGTAATGCGTCAAAATAGTTTGGGGTAAGATAAAAGCCGCACCCGAAATCGCGGTACGGCTTGCAAAAAGATAAGGACGGTACAGTAAATGAAACTGGCGTGCCATGATACAGATACATTACCAACCCTCCCATATGTTTTGTGGAGCTGGTGACAGGGCTCGAACCCGCGACCCTCGGAGTACAAAACCGATGCTCTACCAACTGAGCTACACCAGCAAATGGAGCTGGAACTCGGAATCGAACCGATAACCTACGCTGTACGAGAGCGTTGCTCTACCAGTTGAGCTATTCCAGCATTGGTCGGCTTCCCGCTTAGATTGTCCCACGCTCATGTGCGGCTGGCGCCCCGCAAGCATACCAACCGGCCACTCTTGGGCTAAATCACAAGGGAGACGCATCTCCTCGCGCAGTTTTCAGCGGGCATTGTTATTCTCTGTGAGGTAAGCCGATAATCTCTCACATCATCTGGGCGCTACCCAGCCTCTGGCACGGACGGTTGGAAATCGAACCCACCACAAGCGATTTTGGAGACCGCCTCGCCAGCCTTGGAACATTCGCCCGTATAAGTGGCAGACTATTGCGAACTTGCGGTCTGCCAGCGCGACTCTTTGGTAACGCAGGTTTGTATCTGCGTTGCAGATTCCGTCTCTACAGGCTCTGCACAGCCCAGCCACTTTCTATGTGTCGGCACACCGGCATAATTCTGGAGAAACATTAGTCCTTTCCACGGCAATGCCATGCCGATGGCGCAGATGGCGGGGATTTGCACCCCGCATGACCTTACAGCGCATCGGTCTCCGCCATTTGAGAGGTCGGCATCCTGTCTGTAATTTGTAGCGTCTACCTATTCCGCCACATCTGCATATCTGAAATCGGAATTACCCGATTGTACAGGGCGACAAACTGGTCGTTGAGCTGTTTGTCCACATGGTAGTGACCGAAGTACCACCGCTTAAAATGAAGGTCTTGACGAATGCGTTCCAAAAAACTGACCATCGGGTCGTTTTCATACCAACTTGCCAGCATTGTCTGGATGCTGCGGGGAGCGCAGTGCGTTACAACATAATCAACTGTCCAGTTGTTCTGCTCCAGAGCACAAACTGCACGCTCCATCTCCTCGTTTGACGGCATCTCCTGCTGCCACCATGAAATATGCTCCGTGCGATACGCCTTGTCCACTGAGCGAGCACCGCCCATACAGAAGATTTTTCTACCGTCAATGGTAAGAACCTGACCTCTGTCCAAATGATAAATGTCCGGTGCAATTTGCCTGACTTTACCGCCGAACCTATCCTCTAACGGGAACTGGTATAGCATATCAAAGTTTTCGTGGTTTCCGTCAATCCAGAGAGTGGTGAAATTTTTGGCTGTGAGCCAGTCTTGCCACCACATCTCCCTGCGTGAGCCATCCCAGCATAATCCAAAGTCGCCACATATTATCAAGTAATCATCTTTTGTCAGATTTTTCTGCTGCGGGAATTTTGTTGTGTTAAGTTTTTCAATATCGATATTGGCGTGAGTATCACCCGTTACATATATCATGGAATCCGATTCCTTTCTTCATTTGCAATCTACACGGAGCGTGTACCTGGAGGCCGGTATCGGTCGACGGCCCGGCTACTTGAGTTGGTGATTTCAAAGGGAATTTGTTGGTGTGGGGAAGCGCTTGTTGCTCAGTGGTTTATCGACCTTGCTATATCTCGTGCTCTTGCTGCTCGGCTTCTATCGAGGTGTATCACTCCGGCGATGAGTCCTGAACCTTCGTTCCGCCTTCGTGGCGGGCGGCCTTTGCTTTCCCAAACAAATTGTTACTTTGGCCTTTGGCGCAAAGCACATTCCTTTCGGGATGTTATTCATTGCAAATGATTTTGGTGTTCCTGTAATCTACATAGGATAAGCGTGCCGGATGCGAGGCGCCTGGAGCGCATTGCAGGTGCGGTTAGTTCCTATTTTAATTCTCTACTGGTGTGGAATTCATTGTGCCGCAATGACCGCTGACTCTATTTTTCCTGCCTGATGACGAGCCCGACTGGGTCGCAGCCGCGTAGGCAGCCGGTCTTCAGGAAGAGGCGGGGTGTTCCTTCCCAGCAAGTTGTTACTTATGCCTTTGGCGATAAGCATTGCTTTCGCAATTATCCATTACAGGAGATGGCGGTTTAACCTCAAACCGCCAAAGGGATTATCTCAAATCGTCTTTGATAAGCCGCAGGACATCTGTCTCCATTTTTTCGTTGGTGTGCTTCACGATGGCATCGATAGTCTCCGACTCTACCATGCGATAGTAGCTATGTAAGCCCTGCATAGTTTGCACATCTTCTCTCGGCCACGAGATGCCCTTGCGTTTATCGGTAATGTAGTTGTAAAGCATGGATTGGAACTGGCGCTTCTTCTTATGGCCGACAGTAATTTCATTGTCCTTGTTGAGCATAACACCAAGATTCCAGTTACGACCTGCGGAAGAGCCGTATCTCGTTTTGCTTTCGTTGATGGTGAACGGCGCTCCAAATTCATGCAGCGTATCCACCACGAGTTTTTCTACACGATGCACATCGAAATCAACCTTAGACGAAATGATGAAGTCATCGGCATATCTGGTGTAAATGAACCGCTGCTTGTCAAAATCACGGAATGCATTGGCAAGCTTATAGTCAACAGGAATCATCATCACATTGGTAATCAGCGGAGAAAGTGGAGTTCCCTGCGGCAGACCTCCATTGAGAAAAGCCAAATCCAAGGCCTTCCGCAACTCTGCCTCGCCGTTGGGAAACTTTACGATTTCGCTGAATGGGAACACCATAGAAAACATTTTGATAACATAATCCAGCGTGGTGCTACCAAAGAAATCGTGCAAATCCAGCTTACCGAACCATTTGCTGTTGTTTTTCTGATGGCGCTTGACCGCATCAACCGTACATCTGTTTTTTACATAGGCGAATGCAGAAGTGTGATACAACGCATGGAAATCTTCCTCAAAAATAGTCTTGAGATTCCGCAATGCGTTCATCAGCTCCGGTTTAGGGGCATCAATACGACGCAAACCACCAGACTTTTTGGGGATGTGGAATGTTTCATACAAAGTACTGCGTTCCTGTGCGCGAAGCGCCTCCGTTTGCTCATTAAAGCGCACCAGTTTGCAGATAAGAGCGTCCGTATCAATGCGGCTTGTGAAATGCTCACTTACCGTTTCATATGCATATGTTCGTGTATTAGAAACATTTGTGTTTAATATGGTTGGCGCTTGGAAGTTTTGAAAGAGGAACTCTTCCAGTGTCATTTGGTGATAAATCGGGGATTGCATGACCGTGATATATACCATCGCCCTATGCCTCCTTTTCATAGTCGTAACTGTAACCTACATGAGTGTTGCTGTGTTTGAATCAAAAGATGCTCATCTGCAGGGAGCTGAGCGAGCTGCATTTGCCAGTATCTTTTTAGCTAAGTTGAGGATAATTGTCGTGATTTGGGTGGGTTTTGTGTAGGATAGTACTTGACAAGCCAGGTTTGCTGTGCTATTCCGGCTGTTGGTTCCCTGGTGGATGTCCAAGGTGCCTTCGGTGACTCCGGAGGAGTCGGTGGTCATCCTTCTGGGCAGGCGGTGTTTTCCTCCCCGACAATTTGTTACTTCAGCCTTTGGCGTGAAGCCCCCGAAAAGGGTAATTCGTTACAGTTCAATGGCGCATTTTAAGGCTGCGCCACACCTAATAGCTCGAACAGTTCTGCATCTGTGCAGGTTTCGTTTTTCAATGCGTATGGTTTGATGTGGGCTACGCCGTTTTCATCAACCTCTACCACTGTTTCCGGTTTCAACCGGCACATCGGCCTAAGCCCCGCGCAGTCACGGGGATATTTCCTCTCACAATACCCAGACCTACTAAGAGTCAAAGCATAGCCTCTGAATTCATCCTGCTTGCCTGCCAACCAGAAGTTCATGTAAGACTCCCAACTGAAATTACCAAACCGGCCTTTTTTATCAGCACAGTCTTCTGTTGCTTTGGGACGAATACCTTTCCTGGAAAACAGCTTCAGCTTCAACTGGTCATCAAAGATATCGGTGATAGTAGGAAGTCGAATGAGGGAACTGAGCGTCTCACCGTCAACCACATACTGCTGCATCTGCAAGCTATCGAGTTCATAATCTTCAAAGAAGTATAGAAACCCATAATGGTTGCGATAGCTTTGTGCTCGGTTGCTGAAAACATTATTCGGAGGGGCATCTGCTTCATGAGTTTTGCGAAACCAATCGTCTCTGTCGCTGTTTAGGTATGTATGAATATTGGACAGACGATAGTCGGGATTGCCAAGATTGCGCCTGCCGTCTCCAGTTCTTTCCGGTGCATCAAAGCAAAGATAATCCACGGCACACTCGGTGATAAAATCGCAGTTTGGACTACCTTTCAGCCAAACAACGGGGTGCGGTTCATCATTGTTGACTCCGTAAGAACCAATGATGACCTGTGTGCCGACCTTAAGGCGTTCGACGGTAGTATCCATAATGCACCGCCCTCCTTTCGTTTCTCATTGCTGATTAAAAAGCGTCCAACATAAAGTTGAACGCATCCAAGATAATCAGTTTTTTCAGTCCCTTGCCACGAATGAAGTTGACAAAGTTGGCGACGCCGAGTGCGCAGATAGCCCTGACGGTTGGCGCAACGCCCAGTGTAACACCGCAAGCGGAGACAGGTGTTTCCTCAGACGCCTCTTCATGACTGAAGTTCATGGAGTTCAGCAAGTCTTTCTTCATCTTGTAGTCAGACCAGTCGGCAGCATAATGCTGTGCAGATTCCAATAGAGTGCGGAAGTCCAGCATCGCTTTGACATAGGGATTGTCGAAGTGCTTTTCAACAATCTGGCGGCGCAGTTCGATGTTGTCTACACAAAGGAATACATACCCGGAAAGCTGCTGCCCACTCCACCCCTTGCCATAAAGCTTGAGGTCGTCCTTAATTTCGGGATTGATTTCAAACAGGATATCTGCCAGAGCCTCCACTTTGGGGCGGCCAATATCCTGCTGGCGGAAAATCTGGTTTGCCAGATTATGCGGATTCACAACATCCATATCCCACAGAGCGAGATTGGTGATGCCAAGACGGACGAGGTTCTCTGCCAGCGTTGCACCAACAGAACCACATCCAACAATGTTAATGCGAGCATCAACCTTTTCAGGCTGGAAATACTCGTAGCTTTTGGACAAATCCATTGCCATTGTTACTCACCTCCAAGATACTGGTCGCTGTAGCCGCCATAGGGATATACGGAACCATCATCGTCTTCATCCCACATGGACTGCTGACAGCTATTCTTCCCCTGCCAACCTGCACCGATTCTTGTGCGCGGCTTCTCGGCCTTTTCGGATTTTTGCTCTGATTTCTTATCAGACTTCTTGCCGCCTTTGTCATCCTTCTCATCTTTTTTGCTGCCCGGAAGAGGATTATAAGGGGCGCCGGAATAAGGCGGACGATTGCCGCTATATCCGCTATATCCACCATAGTTTCCGTAGGTATAGCTTTTCTGCTTGACCATATCCTTGGCGGTCTTGAGGAACTCAGCCAACCCCTCATGTTCACCCTCAAGTTTAACGGTGATGTCCTTATCTTCAAACAGGACATTCTTCTTGAGGTCATAGATTTTATTTGTACTGACAAACGACTTGTTCCAAATCATAAAGATGTAGAAATCGTCGTCCCCCAGCATATTAAGGATTTCCTCCTGATGATTGAGGTCTACAGAGGAAGGACTGGTCGGCATATTGACATGGGAATGTCCCTGCATATGAATGTTGTTGAAACGCTCGTCATCTGCATTCTGCATCAGCCACTCAGCGTACTTCTCAGTATCCATCTCAACCGTGGTTCCGGAGACCTCCTGCGGATAAACCACGATGTCTTCGATGATGTACTCATCTACGGCTTCGTCGGCTGCACGATGTGCAACGCCATGCCAAGCGACCTCCTTATCAAACTCTTTGACGAGGAGTGCCATCTTCGCCCATGCTCCGGCAGTAAAGACGACAGTTGCCTTTCTGTCGCCACAGGTGAACACCTTTGTGAAAGACAGTTTCCCATCTGCAAGCTTTGTAAGCTGCAAAGCCTTCTCAAAATCTGCACGGCACTCAGCCATGTACTGTTCAGTCATCTTAATGGGTTTACTCATTTTGCGCCTCCTCCGCTTACTCATTTGTCTGCTGCTGCTCCAACCAGTTGATGGCTTCGTTGGGTTTTACGATACGGCCATCGGGCAGTTCAATGCAGCGATTGTTGTTACCGTTGCCCCACATAGACCGCATAAACGAAGTCATGACAGCAGAGTCTCCCCAGTTAAGGCTCTTGCAGGAAGCAACGCACTGCTCCAAAGCACCAATATAGTCGTGGTTCCTAAGCAGCCGATTGATAGTGGTGGTATAATTACCCATGCAGTTGTAATCATTGATATGGGGATTGGGGAGGTAGTCACCATACTCCGCGCCAAAATCCCGATGCCCATTGGGAGCAACGCTACCATTAAGGTCAAAACGGTAGGAAGCACAGACACGAATTCTCAGGCGCGGCTCTTCACTGACAAAGATTTCAGTCATCAGCTTCTTCATTTTCTCAGCAGCTGCGCCTGTATGACCGGAGCCTCCGTCGGGGCGGTACACGAAACTCGTAGCGCGGTTAATGATTTGTTCTGCCATATCCCTGTCAAAATATTCCAGACAATCCTTGACCGTGAAGTACATATCGGTATTGGTCACACGCTCCAGAACCAGCTTGGTATTACACAGGAAGTACTCCATGATTTCAGAGTCCTCACCGCCATCGGCAACTTTCTGCTCAAGTCCCAGCAAGCGAATACACTGTTCATTACGCTTTGTGAACTGTTCACCGATATTGTCATTTAGACGGGTGATTTCTCTATCGATATTTTGAATTACCTGCCTGACACGGTCACACTCAACTTGCTCATAGCGAGTTTCAAAACCCTTCAGAAGCTGACGGATTCTTGCTGTGCGGAAATCGTACCGTTCTGCAAGCTTGGCAAGACAGCGTTCATAGTCTTCTGAGTTCTTTTCGCGGAGGGATTTGACCAATGCAAGCTCATCTTCGGTGATACCCTCCTGCTGATTCAGATACCACGGCAGGAATGCGAGGATAGATACCTGCAAGTAGTGCATTTTGCGAATGTCAAGATTGTCCGCAAAGATGATAACACTCTTAAGCTCAGGATTGATGTAGCAATCCACGGCAAAGGATTTGCGGTAAAACTCGGCGAACTTTTCAAGCCGGTGATACCCTGCAAACACGGAAACGAACTTGTCAACAATAATTTTCATGTTGGTAAGGTTGCTATCCGAATCTGCACGCAGACTGTGAATGATGACCTGACCGGTCGTGTTCATATCATAGTTGTTGCAAATAGCCATGACGGCTCTATCTGCTGGAACACTCCGAATAGTATCTGCCGTATAATCGGAAGAACCGAACACCAAATTGACGGACTCTCCCTCTTTGATTCGAGGTGCAACTAAGGCACGAAGCGTCGCAAGGAAAGAGCAGTCGTTTCCGAAAGCACCGCCGGTGATATTGGTGAAGTAGCTATTGGCAGCTTCCGTAGTAAACGGCGTTGACGAAATGCTTGTTTTGAACATAGGAACACCTCTATTCATTTTGTTATATGGTGGGGAATATCGGAGTCGAACCGATATGGTATGCACCAGCGGATTTTAAGTCCGCAGCGTCTGCCTGTTCCGCCAATTCCCCATAGAAAGAGCCGCCCATTCGGGCGGCTCAATTGGTCTATTGCTTGTGAATCAGGCGTTATCGGCCTTGACCACATTCAGCAGGAAGCACTTCTCGGTGATACCGAACTGAGCGAAGGTCTTGTCGAGGTCGCCGGGGTTCAGGGAAGACCCGTCGAGGTGCATGACGCCACGGGTATAGTCAACACCGTTCGCCTCCAGACAGGCACGCAGGGTGGTGGACTCGTCGATGATAACGGACTCGCGCTTGACATTGTTGCCAACAGTAACCTTAATCATAATGTTTCTCCTTTAATTCAAAATTTGTTTTGTTGTGAACGGAAGGGGGGGCGGCATGAGCCGCCCCTTTGCGACCAGTGATTACTGAGCGACCGTGATGTTGCTCAGCACATTTGCCTTCTCAGCCGCAATCTCATCGAGGACGGCAGGCAGCTTCTCCTCAAGCTTGTTGAGGCTGATGATGGCGGCGCCCAGACGGTCAGCGACCCAGTCCTTAACATCGCCGGTCACGCCGTCGAGGAACAGGGTGATGCACGCCAGCTTCTCATCGTCGCGGGTCTCAGCGCCGAAAGAAGCACCGAAAGCGTTGATGTTACCGGCACCATTGGTGGTACCCACAGCGAAGATAGGCTCCTTGCCGTCCTCGCCACCCTTGAGAACCAGCTCCTTGGGACGATACTTCTCAATGGTCTTGATGTCCTCCAGCTTCATTGCGGAAGTTACGACAGCTGCGTCGCCTGCGATAGTGATTTTTGCCATGATGTATGTACTCCTTCAATACTGATGTACTCCTATTTGTTCGCCTTTCGGTTATCCGCCCACACCACGAGGAGGTTGGAGCCGTTGTGGGTATGAAACGCGCCCGGTCTCCTTTGCGGAGCGCCGGGCGCTTGTAAAAAGCCATTTGATTTTGCTGGTTCGGGCAAAAGCTGATGGCTACGCCATGCAGCTTTAAGTGCAGAAGCCGAAAGCGACGCCATAACTGCTGGTGGCGTAGCCATAGTTGGCGTTGCCGCTGCTGTCGACAATACAGAAATAACAGCTGGAGCCCGAATAAGGAGAACGCAACATGGTGTACTCAGGATTGCCGTTGCGGAGCTTAAACCATGCGACATCTTCCTGACGATACCACTCGTACCAATGCCCCTCACCGGGAGCGGAGTAAATATTGCGTCCATACAATTCCTTCTCAGACTTTATCCAGAAAGAGTCCAGCGTCTCGATAATACGATTCTCGCCAGTGTACACATCAGCTGTCTGCTTAATGACTGGTGTGACAACATCCAAAATCTCGTCGGGAATCAGACGATGAATGTCGCCATCCGCATCGTTGAGCCGATGGCGAATCTGCGTTGCTTCCCACGACCCTTCATTGGTGTCGCGCCTGTTCCAGGGGTAAGTGTTAGGCAGACAATCCACCATCTCCCAAGAGATAGGAGCCAAAGAACCGTCGCTCGTCTTGTCGTGATTGAAGCCGATGATGCGAAACTGAACCTGCGCACCGTTCTTCAGCACAACATTGCGGTAATCTCCGAGCTGCAAGAAATCAGCCGCATATTTTCCAAGCCCCTTTAAGGAACGCCATGGCATATTATCCAAACAGTTTGGCATTTCACAGACCTCCAATCAAAAAATGTGGCGGGGGGGGGGGGGATTGGAAACCCCGACGGGCCATCCCCCGCAACGGTTTTCTAGAACGCCGCCACAAACCACACCGCCCAACCCCCCCAAAAAAAAAGGGGGGGGGCCCCACGCCCCCCCCCCCCTATCATTTCCCAAACCTCCCCCTAAACACCTATTCCTCCTCTCTGTAACCCACACAACACTCTAACCACAACACACT
>OBHX01003099.1_pt1 | contig 12199 bp, 11 predicted proteins | sample 1519331 | NCBI WGS metagenome assembly OBHX01 (sample SAMEA2602897, study PRJEB22501) | metagenome
TGCCGCTTCTGACGTCCCCGCAGTCCCCCTGATCGCTAGCTGCTAGCCGGCCGGCTTAACGGTGAACAGTTCATCCCAATTGACCAACAGCTCCCGTCGCAGGGCATCTTCGGTGGTACGCTCGGCATCGGAAAGGTTCGCGACTGATCACAAATCGATGAAGCGGCATATGAAGTAGGTCCTAAAAAAGGGCCCGGAAGGCAAAGCCTTCCGGGCCCTTTGCAATGCAAGTGTGCTTGCAAGTGCGATTTAGCGCACCTGAGCGACGTAAGCGACGTTGGTCGAGGAGACCTTGTCCTCGAGCTGGACGCTCATGCGGGGGTCGCCGGCGGTGGCGACGGTCAGATCGCCGGCCTCGACGTAGCCGAGCTCCTTAGCAGTCTCGATCGCCTTGACGATCGTGCCGTTGACGGTGCCCTGGGTAATCTCGGCCTGGTGCGGGATAACGCCCCAGTACATAATCATCTGCTGGACGGCCCACTCGTGGCGGGAGAACGCGCAGATCGGCATGTTGGGACGGAAGTGCGAGATCAGGCGAGCGGTACGACCGGTGGTCGTCGGCACGGTGATGCACTTGGCGCCAACGGTGGTGGCCATGTTCACAGCGGACATACCCACAACGTTGTTGACAACGCGGGTGCCGTGAGCATCGGCCGGAACCTCGAGCGGAGCGTGAGCCGGGAGGTACTTCTCGGTCTCGAGAGCAATGCTGGCCTGCATCTTGACGGCCTCGACCGGGTACTTACCGGCAGCGGACTCGCCGGACAGCATAACGGCGTCGGTGCCGTCGTAAATGGCGTTAGCAACGTCGGCAACCTCGGCGCGCGTCGGGCGCGGGTTCTGCTGCATGGAGTCGAGCATCTGCGTAGCGGTGATAACGGGCTTGTAGGCCGCGTTGCACTTGGCGATGATCTCCTTCTGGATGTGCGGAACGAGCTCGGGCTTGATCTCGATGCCCAGGTCGCCACGGGCGACCATGATGCCGTCGGAAGCCTCGAGGATCTCGTCGAAGTTCTCGACGCCCAGGGCGCACTCGATCTTCGGGAAGATCGTCACGTGCTCGCCACCGTTCTCGCGGCAAAGCTCGCGGATGCCGCGGACGGACTCGCCGTCACGGATGAAGGAAGCGGCGATGTAGTCGATGTTCTCGGTCAGGCCAAAGAGGATGTCCTGACGATCGCGCTCGGTGATGGCGGGCAGCGAGATGTTGACGTTGGGCATGTTGACGCCCTTGCGCTCGCCGATCAGGCCGTCGTTCTTGACGACGCAGGTCATGTCCTGGCCGTCGACGGACTCGACCTCGAGGGCAACCAGGCCATCGTCAATCAGGATAAGGGAGCCCTTCTCGACCTCGGAGGGCAGAGCCAGGTAGTCGAGGGAGATGTGCTCAGAGGTGCCGTGGAAATCCTCGGACGTGGGCTGAGCGGTGACGACGATCTTGTCGCCGGTCTTGACGGCAACCTTCTTGCCGTCGACCAGAAGGCCGGTGCGGACCTCGGGGCCCTTGGTGTCGAGCAGGATGCCGACGGGCAGACCGAGCTCCTTGGAAATACGACGGACGCGCTCGATGCGACCGTGGTGCTCGTCGTAGGATCCGTGCGAGAAGTTAAAACGGGCGACGTTCATGCCCGCCTTGATCATCTCGCGGATGGTCTCGTCGCTATCGCAGGCGGGACCCATGGTGCATACAATCTTGGTGCGCTTGTACATTCAGACCTCCATCTGACATCGTCTTGCGCTGATAGATAAACCATAAGAAATAAAACTGAGATGATTATAACGAAATGCCGACCGAATACCCCAAAAAATCGACCGTATGCCGAATTAGAAGTTCTTTTTTTGCGGTAAAAACGGTATATGAAAAATCTTTACCAACCGTTCTGACCGCTGCTATCTGGGCGATATTTCAGTTTGACGATGCGCCGAAGAAAAAACGTTTTATCAATGTTGAGCATCACACGGTCTGCATCGTTGCACTCGAGCCGTGTTTCCAATTGGAATGTTTTGGCTAGACGCGCTGCTTTGGGGTACCATAGCTCCACTATCAACTGCCGCTCAGCACGGCAGCCTTGATGAGCCCTTGCCCTTCTCCTGGGAATTATGATCGGGCATCAATCTGCTGAGTGGCCCGAATCCCAGGAGGGGACTCTATATGCAAAAGGAATACCTGTCCGCCGCGGCGGAGGTGCTCAGCGACCAGGGCGTCGATGAGAACCTCGGCCTGAGCAACGACGAGGCGTCGTCGCGCCTCGCCAAGACAGGCCCTAACAAGCTCGAGGAAGCCGAGAAAACGCCGCTGTGGAAGCGTTTCTTTGAGCAGATGGCCGACCCCATGGTCATCATGTTGATCGTTGCCGCCGTCATCAGCGCGCTCACGGGTATGGTCAAGGGCGAGCCCGACTTTGCCGACGTCGCCATCATCATGTTCGTCGTTATCGTCAACTCGGTGCTGGGCGTGGTCCAGGAAGCTAAAAGCGAGGAGGCTCTCGAGGCCCTGCAGGAGATGAGCGCGGCGCAGTCCAAGGTGCTGCGCGACGGCAAGCTCGTGCACCTGCCGAGCGCCGAGCTCGTGCCCGGCGATGTGATCATGCTCGAGGCGGGCGACTCCGTCCCGGCCGACTGCCGTGTGCTCGAGAGCGCCACGATGAAGATCGAGGAGGCCGCCCTTACCGGCGAGTCCGTGCCCGTCGAGAAGCATGCCAACGTCATTGAGCTCGCCGCCGGCACCGACGACGTGCCGCTCGGCGACCGCAAGAACATGTGCTACATGGGTTCCACCGTGGTATACGGCCGCGGTCGCGCCGTCGTGGTCGGCACCGGTATGAACACCGAGATGGGCAAGATCGCCGGCGCCCTGGCCGAGGCCAAGGAAGAGCTCACGCCGCTGCAGGTGAAGCTCGCCGAGCTCAGCCGCATCCTCACCATCATGGTTATCGTCATCTGCGTCGTCATCTTTGGCGTCGACATCATCCGCCACGGCGTGGGCAACGTTCTTACCGACCCGACCGCCCTGCTCGATACCTTTATGGTTGCCGTCTCGCTCGCCGTCGCTGCCATCCCCGAGGGCCTGGTCGCCGTCGTGACCATCGTGCTGTCGCTTGGCGTGACCAAGATGGCCAAGCGCCAGGCAATCATCCGCAAGCTCTCTGCCGTCGAGACCCTTGGCTGCACGCAGACCATCTGCTCCGACAAGACCGGTACCCTCACCCAGAACAAGATGACCGTCGTCAAGCACGAGCTCGCTGCGCCTAAGGAGAAGTTCCTGGCCGGCATGGCGCTGTGCTCCGACGCCCAGTGGGACGAGGAGCTGGGCGAGGCCGTGGGTGAGCCGACTGAGTGCGCGCTCGTCAACGACGCCGGCAAGGCGGGGCTCACCGGCCTGACCGCCGAGCACCCGCGTGTGGGTGAGGCCCCGTTCGACTCTGGCCGCAAGATGATGTCCGTGGTCGTCGAGACCCTGGACGGCGAGTATGAGCAGTACACCAAGGGCGCGCCCGACGTGGTGATCGGCCTGTGCACCCATATCTACGAGGGCGATAAGGTCGTCCCCCTGACCGAGGAGCGTCGTGCCGAGCTCGTGGCCGCCAACAAGGCCATGGCCGACGAGGCCCTGCGCGTGCTGGCGCTGGCGAGCCGCACCTACACCGAGGTCCCGGCCGACTGCAGCCCCGCCGCGCTCGAGCATGACCTGGTCTTCTGCGGCCTGTCCGGCATGATTGACCCGGTCCGCCCCGAGGTCGCCGACGCCATCCGCGAGGCGCACGACGCCGGTATCCGCACCGTCATGATTACGGGCGACCACATCGACACCGCCGTGGCCATCGCCAAGCAGCTGGGTATCGTCACCGATCGCAGCCAGGCCATCACAGGCGCCGACCTCGACCGCATGAGCGACGAGGAACTCGACGCGCACATCGAGGACTACGGCGTGTACGCCCGCGTTCAGCCCGAGCACAAGACCCGCATCGTCGAGGCTTGGAAGTCGCGCGACCAGATCGTGGCAATGACGGGCGACGGCGTCAACGACGCCCCGTCCATCAAGCGTGCCGACATCGGCGTGGGCATGGGCATCACCGGTACCGACGTCACCAAGAACGTCGCCGACATGGTGCTCGCCGACGACAACTTCGCCACCATCATCGGTGCCTGCGAAGAGGGCCGTCGCATCTACGACAACATCCGCAAGGTCATCCAGTTCCTGCTTTCGGCCAACCTTGCCGAGGTGTTCTCGGTGTTCATCGCCACGCTCATCGGCTTTACCATCTTCCAGCCGGTGCAGCTGCTGTGGGTGAACCTGGTCACCGACTGCTTCCCCGCGCTCGCGCTGGGCATGGAGGATGCCGAGGGCGACATCATGAAGCGCAAGCCGCGCAACGCCAAGGACGGCGTCTTTGCCGGTAATATGGGTCTGGACTGCGTGGTCCAGGGCCTGATCATCACCGTGCTGGTGCTGGCGAGCTTCTTTGTGGGCGTGTACTTTGACATGGGCTACATCCACATCGCCGATATGATCGCCGGCAATGCCGACGAGGAAGGCGTGATGATGGCGTTCATCACGCTCAACATGGTCGAGATTTTCCACTGCTTCAATATGCGCAGCCGTCGTGCGTCGCTGTTCACCATGAAGAAGCAGAACAAGTGGCTGTGGGCTTCCGCTGCGCTGGCGCTGGTGCTGACGGTGATCGTGACCGTACAGCCGACGCTTGCCGAGATGTTCTTTGGCCCTGTGACGCTTGAGCTCAAGGGCGTTCTTGCCGCGCTGGGCCTGGCCTTCCTGATCATCCCGCTGATGGAGATCTACAAGGCGATCATGCGCGCGGTCGAGAAGGAGTAAGTTAACCTGTCCGGGCCCGCCCCACGCCCTTTCTCCCTCACTGGTCCTCGCGCTTCGCGCTGCGGGATCGTTCGGGAGAAAGGGCTTCCGGGGCGGGCCCTGCGGTATCCTTGTTGGCTTTTCTCCCGTGCGGATGAAAAGGGCTGAGGGAAAGTTTGTGAGCTGGTCGGGCTTTGCCCGGCCAGCTCTTTTTGATTTAAAATACCTGCTCAGTTGTGATTTTGGCTGCTGGGAGGCGTTTGTGGCTAAGGCTAAAGCTAAAGCGAAGAAAAAGACGACGGGGGCGCGGGCTAAGCGCGATCGTCGTCGGAAGCTTGCGACCGAGGCCCCCGCGTCTGCCGAGGAGTTGTTGGCGAGCGTACCGGGGCTCGATGCGCTGCAGGATGTCCCGGCGTTTGATGATCTGCCGGTCGATGAAGCCCAGCAGACTGCCTTTGATGATTTCTGCGCACATGCCGAGGAGCCCGAGCAGATGCGGCTGGGTGCCGTTATTCGCCTGGATCGCGGGTTTCCGCTGGTGGCGACTGCCGACGATACCTTCCGCGCCGAGCATGCCGTGGGGTTTGCCAAGTCGCGCGGCGAGGACGAGGTCCTGCTGCCTGCCGTGGGCGACCGTGTGGCGGTGCGCCGCGCTCCCGGGCACGATATGGGCGTGATTGAGTGCGTGCTGCCGCGCCGTACGAGCTTTGAGCGTTGGCGCGGCCGTGCCCGTGGAGAGCGCCAGGTGCTCTGCTCCAACGTGGATAGCGTGCTAATCGTGCAGGCGCTCGGTGCCGGTGAGGTGCTGCTCGACCGCGTGGCGCGCTCGCTGGTGTTGGCGCTTGACTGCGATGCCGAGCCGGTGGTGGTGCTTACCAAAGCTGACCGCTGCGATGCCGAGGAGCTCGAGCGCGATCTGGACCGCGTGCGCCGCCTGGTGGGTCCGGACGTGCGCGTGATCGTGACGTCTTCTGCCGAGGGCCGCGGCCTGGACGAGGTCCGTGCCTGCGTGCCCGCCGGGAGCTGCGCCATGATTCTGGGCGAGTCGGGTGCCGGTAAGTCGACGCTGCTCAATGCACTGCTGGGCCACGATACGTTGGCGACCGGCGGTGTGCGCGAACGCGACGACCAGGGCCGTCACACTACCGTCGCGCGCGTGATGGTGGCGCTGCCGGGCGACGCCGGCGTGATCGCCGATGCCCCGGGCCTGCGCAGCCTACCGCTCGTGGGTCACGAGCGGGGTCTGGCGCGCGCCTTCCCCGAGATTGTCGAGGCATCGCGTGCGTGCCGGTTTGGCGATTGCACGCATACCCATGAGCCGGGCTGCGCCGTTCGCGAGGCCGAGGACGCCGGGCAGATCGACAGTCTGCGTCTGGAAACGTTCCAAAACTTGGCGTCATCCATGCGCGTGAGCGCTCAAATGCTCGATCCCGATGTTCATCTGTAATTGATTTTTCCTATGACAGCCGTCTCCCAACTATTCGGGAGACGGCTTTTTTGCTGCGGAAAAGCCTCGAAACATGCAGTTTGCTGACGTACTGACCAAAACCTTGCCACGAGCTTGACGGGCTGGTTAGCTTTTGGTCAGCGATTGGTTTGACATCGAAAACCAAAATCGCGATTGCGCCGCTTTGCACTCTGACCGCCCAGACAATGGTGGTACGGGCATTCGCCCGGCACTGCCATGAGAGGAGCGGCCGTGAACAAGAGCAAGCGCATCGCCATCAGTCTGGTCGCGGGCGTGCTCGCTGCTCTGCTCTGCATGGTTTACGGCTCGTCGATCCGCTCGCAAGCCGAACAGGTCCAGGCTGAGACCTTGGCCAAGTACGGCGGCGATCGCGTCGAGGTATGCGTCGCGGCGCGCGATATCGATGTGGGCGAGACCCTCGATGAGACCAATGTCATAACCCAGGAATGGCTGACGAGTCTGCTGCCACGTGACGCGGCGACCGAGCTGCGCCAGGTGCGCGGCGACGTGACGACTTCGCGTATTCCCAAAAACGCCGTGATCTGCAATGTCTACACCAAGGCCGAGGGCCACAAGCTCGAGGTGCCTAAGGGCAAGGTCGCCGTTTCGGTGGCGGTCGATGCCGAGCACTCGGTCGGCGGTGCCACGGGCGTGGGCAGCTATGTGGACGTGTACGTGCAAAAAGATGGCGTAACCGATCGACTGTGCGGCGCGCACGTGATCGATACCAGTGAGAATTCCGGTGCCACGCGCGAGGGCAAGATCGAATGGGTGACGCTGGCGGCTGACCCCGAAGACGTCAAGGAACTGCTGGGGGCATCGGGCAAGGGAACGGTCAGCTTGACGATTCCCGCCACGGCGCGCGGCAAAAAGAGCGGAGGCGACGAGTGATGAAGGCGATCTGGCTTGCGTGCTGCGCGTGCGGCGATTACGGGCTGCTGCAGCGGGAAGTCGAGGGCCGTGATGCGGGTGCACAGGTGCTTCGCGTGGGTGACCTGGACGGGCTGATTTCCATGGCGCGGGCGTTTCCGTCGCGCCGCGGGGCTGCCATCATCGCGGCGTCTCTGTTTGATACCGAAGATGTGCGCAAGACTGTTGCGCGCCTGACGGCCGAAGGCCGCGTGAGCCGCGTGGTCGTGTTGATAGAAGCACTCGATCCGTCGGATATCGAGGGGTTGTTTCGCGCAGGGGCGACCGAGGTCATCGCTGCGCACAGTATATGCGGCAACGGGCGCGCGGGCGAGGGAGCGGTTGATTCCGATCGGCACATGACGATTGAGCCCGATGCTTTTGTTGATAGGGAACCCGGGGCGCCTCGCGCTACAAGAGGCCCGCGTGTTGATGATTATGGAAAAGCGGAAGCCGAGCATGGTCGGCGCCCCCGGAACCCCCTTGTATACGATGACGCTGGAGGGCCGGCGCAGCATGCTGGCGACTCCCCGGCTGTAGATATGGGATACGTGCACGGCGTGAATCTGGCGGATGAACTCGACGAAGTTGAGGGCTTTGCCGGGTGCGGCGAGTTGTCGCTGATGCAGCATGAGCAGATTGCGCAGAACGAACCTGCCTCGCAGACCGAACAAGCTGCCATGCCGGCTTGGACGCAGCGTGTGGTTGCGGCGGGGGAGACGGGGACGCTGCCACCGACGCCCGCTCCGCCTCCTCCGATGCCGCGGGCAGACGCTGCCGCTCCGCAGCATCGAGCTCCGGTCATCTGTGCCATTTCGGGTTCGGGCGGTTGCGGCAAGTCGACGATCGTTGCCACCATGGCACACACATCGTCGCTGTTGGGCTTGCGTGCCGCCGTGCTCGACCTGGACCTGATGTTTGGAAACCTTTACGACTTGTTAGGCGTCGATGCTCCGCGCGATATGGCGGCACTTATCGAGCCGTCGGCGGCGGGCGCGCTTGCCGAGCCGGATATCGTGGCCACATCGATGCGCGTGGCGCCGGGCGTTACGCTCTGGGGCCCCGTCGCGGCGCCCGAGCAAGCCGAGCTCATGGCACGTCCGGTGGAGCTACTGCTTGATGTTCTGCGTCGCGAATCCGACGTGGTCTTTATCGATACCTCGGTCTTTTGGGGCGACGCCGTGGCGGCTGCGGTGGCGGCGAGCGACCGTTGCCTGGTCGTTGGCGATGCGGCGGTATCGTCCGCGACATCGGCATCGCGCGTCATTGAACTGGCAAGTCGAGTAGGTGTGCCGCGCACGCGCATGAGCGCCGTGTTCAACCGGTTCGGTGCGCGCGGGGCAGACGAGGACGTCGCCATGCGCTTTGAGATTGCCTGTGCGTTGAGCTCCAAGATTCGTATCGCCGATGGCGGGCAGGATCTCGCCGCGCTCATGGCGTTTGGGCGCGCTGATGAGGCAGTGGGGCAGACCAGCGCTTTTGCGACCAGCGTGCGCGAGGCCACGCGCGAGATGCTCGTGGAACTGGGGTGCGCCGTCGGCCCTTGGAGCGATATGGTCGCCGACCGTGCAACGCGCACCGAACGCCCGCGTATCCGCCTTCCCTGGTCGCGCGAGGGTGATCAGCGATGAGCCTGCAAACGAGGATTAAGGCTGCCGGCGCTGCAGCGGGGGCAGCGCCTGTAGATGCGGGGCGTCGCCGCGCGGTGAAACGACGCACCAAGTGCGCCGTGATGGACCGCATGGGTTACGACGAAGTGGCGCGTATCAGCGCCTATATCGACCCGGCACTTGCCCGCTCGGAATTGCGTCCCGCGGTGGAGGCGGCGCTCAATGTTGAGGAGCCGACCGATCTCGCGACGCCCGAGCGCGAGACCATCATCGACGAGATTTTGGATGACGTGGTGGGCCTGGGGCCGTTGCAGCCGCTCATCGAGGACGACACCGTTACCGAGATCATGATCAACGGCTGCCGCTCGGCTTTCTTTGAACGCGGCGGCGTCTTGCACCCCATCGAGCATGCGTTTGAGGATGATGAGCAGATCCGTGTGCTTATCGACCGCATCATCTCGCCACTTGGCCGCCGTATCGACGAGCGCAGCCCCATCGTCAACGCCCGCCTCAAAACGGGCTATCGCGTCAACGCGGTGATTCCGCCTGTGGCGATTGACGGACCGATTCTCACCATCCGAAAGTTCTCGGACCGCATCTGCTCGCTGGACGAGCTTGTGGGGCTGGGGTCGCTGCCGCTTTGGTATGCGCAGCTGCTGTCGTGCGCGGTGTCGCTGCGACAGGACCTGGCGGTTGCGGGAGGCACGGGATCTGGTAAGACCACCCTGCTCAACGCGTTGTCATGCGAGATTTCCACCGGCGAGCGCATCGTGACGATCGAGGACTCTGCCGAGCTCAAGTTTGCGCATCATCCGCACGTGGTGCGCCTGGAGGCGCGCGAGGCTTCAATTGAGGGCGAGGGCGCGGTGACGATCCGCGACCTGGTGACCAATGCCCTGCGCATGCGCCCCGACCGCATCGTGGTGGGCGAGGTGCGCGGTGCCGAGTGCTGCGACATGTTGCAGGCCATGAACACGGGCCACGACGGGTCGCTCACCACACTTCATGCGGGTTCCGAGCAGGAGACCGTGGTGCGTCTGACGTTGCTTGCACGTTATGGCATCGATCTGCCGAGCGAGCTCATCGAGGAGCAGATTGCCATGGCGCTCGACGGCATCGTGATGTCCGAGCGCCACGCCGATGGCAGGCGCTTCGTCTCCTCGTATTCGGGGGTGCGTCGCGCCGCGTCGGGCGGCGTAGAGCTCGAGCGCTATGTGACTTTCGATGCCGCCGAGCGCACCTGGACGCTTGACCGCGAGCCGCCGTTTATCGCAGAAGGCCTGCGGTCGGGGACGCTCACACAAGAGGAGGTGGACGAATGGAGGTCGCTGTGCCCCTCGTCGTAGGGGGTTTGGCAGGGTTTTCTGTTGCGACGGCGTGCGGGGCGGAACCTCGTGTGCCGCAGGTGCCGCCGGCGGAGCTGGCGCGTCAGGCGCTCGAGACGGTGGCAGAGAAGCTGCCGCGTGAGCTGGTGGAAAACGATCTGCTGAAAAAGATCGCCCGTTCGTGGGCATCGCTGGCTCCGGCGCGTCGCCTTGGCCTCGTGATCGAAGATGCTTCGGGGCGTTTGGCGTTTCTGCTGCTATCGAGCGGTGTCTGCTGCGTTTTGCTAACGATGGTGTCGTTATCGCCCCTCGGGTTTGCCTTGGGACTTGTTGCTCCGATTGCCGCTGGCGCCGCTCGGGATGGCTTTGAGAGCCGGCGCGAGCAACACGATGCAGAAGAGGCCATGCCCGAGGCGTTTACCGCACTTTCCATGTCGCTTGCCTCGGGACATTCGCTGGCCCAGGGCATGCGCTTTGTGGGCGCTCATGCGCAAGAGCCGGTACATACCGAGTTTTTGCGGGTGGCGGCGGCGATCGATTGCGGCATCTCGGCGACCGACGCGCTCGATGACTTGCTCGTGCGCATCGACGCCCCCGGTCTTTCGCTTGTGACCTTGGCGCTTAAGGTGTCTCAGCGCACCGGTGCTCCGCTTGCCGACTTACTGTCCGAGGCGTCGAGCATGGTGGGGGAGCGCATTGAGCTCAAGCGCCGCCTGGATGTCAAGACGTCGCAGGCTCGCATGTCTGCGCATATGGTCGCGGCGATGCCGGCGGGCATGTGCGCGGTGTTGGCGCTGCTTTCGGCAGATTTTCGTCGCGGTCTTGCGATGCCTGCCGGCGCGGGCGCTGTGGTGCTGGGCCTTGCCCTCAACGCCGTTGCCCTGGTGGTTATCCGGCGCATTATGCGGGTGGAGCTATGAGCGCCCCGGTTGCAGTTGCGGCTTGCCTGTGCGCCCTGAGTGTATTTATCGCGACGGGTTTGGATCGGGCGGATGCACGCAAGATCGCAGGGGCCTGCAAGCGCGAGGCGGTGCTGGTCGCTGTCGCGGGTCGCTCGGTGGTCGATGCTCTGACCGCGCGAGTGAAGGGCGCGGTTGGAGCGGGCGGCCCGGCGCGAGTGTCGCTCGGCGAAGTGTCCGAGATGATCGATGTTGTGCGCTTGGGTCTTTCGGCCGGTCTTTCGTTTGATGCGGCGCTTGAGATTTTCTGTGCCAACCGCCGGTCAGTGCTGGCTCTTCGACTTGAGCGGGCCTGCATGGCGTGGCAGGTGGGCGTGGGCACACGTGAGGACGAGTTGTTGGCCGCCGCGCGCGATCTGGACGTGCGAGCGCTCGAGACCTTTGCCATCACGGTGGGGCAGGCGCTCGCCCTGGGTGCCCCACTTGCCGAGACGCTGGCCGCTCAAAGTCGCGAGATCCGTGCGGCTCATCGCGCCGCGGTCGAGCGTGAGATCGAGCGTGCGCCCGTCAAGCTGCTGATTCCCACCGGCACGCTCATCTTGCCGGCGTTGCTTCTGTCCATATTGGGCCCGCTGCTGGGAGCAGGCGGGATGATGTAGGGAGGAATACATGAACACGATGGTCGAAGTTGCTGACAAGGCTTGGAACCGGGCTTTTTGCCGGGCGATTCGCGCTCGCCAGCATGCTAAGGAGCTGTTGCAGGAGGAGAGCGCGCAGGGTACCACCGAGTACGCCATTTTGGTGGGTGTGCTTGTGGTGATCGCGATTATTGCCATCGTTGCATTTAAAGGCAAGGTCCAAGATCTATGGAACGCTATCAGCGAGGGCATCAACAGCCTGTAGAGGGCGAGCGCCCCATCGGGGTGCTGCTGGTGTTTGCTTGCCTGACCGTGGCGATAGCGGCGGTGCTTTTGGGGGTTTAAGGCCCGCGGCGGCAGCGGCCCGGGGGCGCCGTCGGTTCGGGGTCCGAGTTGGCGGGGGGGGGGCCAAAAAAAGAGAAAGGGGGAGAGGGGGGGGAGGGGGTGGCCGGTGAGGCGGCGAACCCTCCGCGGGGACGCGGCCAAAGGGGGCGGCGCCGGGGGCGGATTCACCTGGGGGAAGCACGAGTGGGGCTG
>OBHX01003111.1_pt1 | contig 12140 bp, 14 predicted proteins | sample 1519331 | NCBI WGS metagenome assembly OBHX01 (sample SAMEA2602897, study PRJEB22501) | metagenome
ATCCAAGATCGGATACCGGAACCAACGGAGGTTATGTTGATGTGATGATGAACGCCGTGAGTCGATTCTTACGTGAGTACGATGCTTCCTATACGGTATTGAACTTAAAGAATCAATCCATTGAGCAGTTGGACGATTTAATCTTAGGTCGTAACGTTCCAGTATGCATTTGGACAACGCTCGGGAAATACGAAGATGCGCAGGGGGATTCTTGGCACACGACAGAGGCCGGGGAACTTTTTACGTGGGATACCCGAACAAAATGCATGATCTTAACTGGATACGACGGAGAATATGAAATCGTTGGTGACCCAACTGAAGGAGCCACTGAAGAATATGCGACTGATGTATTATCCTCAAATTATGATAGCTTAGCACGAATGGCATATGCCATTGTACCAAAGAAAGGTGGAGACAATTCACCAATTCAGCGAGCAATCAATAATAAGGCTACCTTTTCATATTCTGGTGATGTCATCGACTATCATCAGATGTATGGGTACTAAAAGAAGGACTGAGAATTATCTCAGTCCTTCTTCTTATTTCTTCGTTAATTTGATTTTGACGACGTTTGCCATCACAGAGATTTCTCCATCACAAGAAGAGTCTTCAAGTTCTTTAAGAATCTTAGATGCAGAGTTTTTGATGTCCTCCGCACCTTTAATGGTGATGGTATGTACATGGATGGTCAGCTTGCCATCGGATTTTTCTTTGTATTCTAATCTGGAGATATCGTCCACGGAATCTTTCAGAAGATGAAATATCATTAAGAATTCATCATAATGTGTACACATCAGATCTTCTAATTCTTCGATTTTCCCATTACTGATTGATTCCGCAAAGGACGGTAAAGTCGATTTCATTTTTTTCATGTTGGTACCCCTTGCTTGGTTTTTGAGGTTTCTCACCTAACGTACGCGAAACGCAGGATCTTTTAATGTCCTTTTTCCATCTGTTTTTGTTCTTCAAGCATTCGTTTGGAACGAGCTTCTACAAGCTCCATCAGGCGTTTGTAGCTCATTTCATACATAATTTCATGCAGCGTCAGCTGTCCTTTGAAGAACGTCAACCAGATGTCTACATTGGACGCCATTTCGACACATCGACGGTTGTATTCTGCAGCGTTTCGCGGGCAAGAAAAAGCAGGTTAGAAACGTCAAGCGGAACCAGTCTGGTCTTTGCACCACAGTTCGGGCATACCACGTTTTCGACACCGATAAACGGTTCGGATTTATAACGAATATCATCAGCTAAAGAAGTAACGAGTTTCACTTCTTCAGGCTGTAAGCTGTTTAATACATCTAAGACGTCTTTCAAGTCTTCGTATTTATCATAGCTTCCAGATCCGTCTGGTACCAGAATTTCTCTGACATACAGACAAGTGGAAAGGTAATTCAAGGATTCACGGTTCGGGTTCTCACCAAAGAGTCTTCTAAACTCAGTTGGATCATTAACCGGAATCAGTTTGTACAGATAATCGTACAGGGTTACAACACCAATACCAACTACGTATCCGCTAAATGGAAGCTGGATATATGTAAGGTTATTTACTGGTGCTTCTTTTGCAAGTCTCTCGTAATCATATGGAGATGCAGAGATCAGTTCTTTGTAACGTGTTAACCAAGCATCCGGACAATGGTTGAACTGAATGATGGATCTCGTGTTGAACTGATGCTCAAATTCACTGCCGCAGCTCTTGTTTCCACATGTTAAGGTAATACCCTGCATTTCTGGGAATGTGGATACATACAGTGCATAAAGTCCCATATTGAAATCATTGAATGCAAAATGCTTCATGAAATCATCAATGTCTTTAAATGGCTGGCAAGAGAGATTCTTCAACTTGTTGTAAAACACGCTGATCTGTTTTCTGACATTGTTAAATCCGATCATATCCGGATCCAGACAAATGTCACGCATCTCTCCGTAACTCATGCCAGAAACCTGTCCATGGAATCCGGAAAGTGGGAATGCTACTGATGTATGAGAATCAGAAAGCTGATGCTCTACTGCAGTTGCCTGGAAGGTTTTCTTTGGTGCATCTGGATTATTGACGTTGATCTTGATGGATGCAATGTCAAATTTCTTTGTGGATGTAAGAAGAATCTGATCGGATTCATAGATGGTTTTCTTTTCATCTGAGGAAAACTCGATCGGTTTCTTTCCATATCCAGTTTTGTCAATTAAGATCTGAACAAGTTTTTTCTCTTCTTCGATCTTATCAGCTGGCTCTTCGAATGTATCATCTTCCAGCTGTTTTGTAATGGTTCCATCCGCTTTAGCTTTCATAACCTCTTCTGGCTTCTTACCAAGAGAGTACAGTGCTTCTGTCTGCGGATCATATTCTCCATATTCTGCAGTACGAATGATGAAGTACTGTGGTGGATCATTAACCTCGTTTCCAAGATTGTCTGTATCCTTCATATCCCAGTACGGCTTTCCGTCTGCGTCGTATTTTAAGCTCTCTAACTCATAATCGACACGTGCGTATTCTGCTGGGTTCTGTGGTCTACGAATCAGAACAACCGCTTTACGGTTGATTAATTTCTGATCCTCTTCGTTCATACGCTCCTTGATTCCCTCTTCACGTTCGATGGAATCAATTGGGTTACGGAGTTTCTTCTCTTCTTCCTCCGCTTTGTAGGTGTCTTTATTGATCGCCATTCCATGACCTTCAGCCTGCTGTTTCTCTAACATCTGATCCAGAGGACTCTTTTCCTGCTGTACAGGTACTGGAGTTGGTGTTTCTTTTGCAGCGGTTTCTTCTTTATCTGCTTTGGCGTTAACCATATAGGATGAGAGATCCATACCGGTATTTAAGCCACCGTTTTCGTTCATGTTTTCTGCCATGTGTGATTCTCCTTTTAAGCTAAATTTCTTGTTCCTTATCGTTGATGACGAAGTTGAACTGCATCTCGCCGTTTTCCAAGACAGTTACTCCTAAGACCAACTGGGCATCTGAGGTATTATGAATCGTTGGGAGAATGAATACCAGTAGAGGTCTTCCATTCCACTGATCCACTTGAACATCAATGTCACCAGATTCTACCAGTGGTAGAAACTCGGAGCACTGCATTGCCATTTCTACTTTGATTGCGTTCGTATCAATGCCGTCTTCAAACTCATAAAGATATTGCTGAATATACATCCCAAGTCCTGGTTGGGATGGATAGAATCCAGGTTTGCCAAATAATAACAAAAGTAAATCTCTTACGATAGATTCATCAGACGTATAGAGCTTTACCTCGTCAAAATCATTTAGGGCAAACGATGGGTTCTGTTGTTCCAAAGTGTCACTCATAGTTTGACCCCCTTTATGGGTTTTAAGGAAATGTGGTACTGCCGAAATCTAAAATAATATCCGTAGAGTGATTTTGTGTATTGATATATCATTTACGTGAATCAGAGAAATCATATAGATAATCCGTCCAATAACTCTGATCTGAAAAATGAATAGCTTTGAAACAGAAGCAAAGGGTCAAATGATTTCCCATAACCTTTTGGTTATAAAATGTATGATCCGGCTGGCGGAAGTCGTTAAGAAAGAAATACTATGACAAATATGTCCAACCTTACAGCAACTATCGACACTACGACAATGGATACAACCGTAGATGGCGTTGTGAAGATGGTCAATTCCATGATTGCATTTGGCGCATTAAATAACGCTGACGACGCTGTTGATTTATTTAACACCATTGATAATAAAGTACCAGCTCGAATCAAAATTGCAATTGTTGCATGGATGATGTCCGCACACTTTGTGCATATAGACGATTCCATATTTGACGACGACGGCATCTTTGTTGTTGACACAGCAACCGTTAGACGAAACACTAAAGCCGCAAAGAAGGCTTTACATAACAGGACAATTCACCTGCATCTGGTTAATCCAGATCTGGTGACAAGATCCAAACACAATTTCTTCGGTCACCCGGTTACAACTATGATTGTAACTCGTGGCGGCCGCTAGAATCTTATTAACTGAAGCGGACTTTACATCCGCTTCTTTTTTGTCTTCCGGACTGAAAACAGTGGTATAAGCGGAAACATTTAGGAGGTGTAACATTTATGCCTAGAACCAAAAAAATGAAGTGTCCGTTTTGTGACCACATTGCTCAAGATGGACAGCACTTAATCACACATATTGATCGCAAACATGCCGATCTGGTTCCAACAGATATGGTCACTGATCAATATGTGTATTTTTTACGTACCGGTAAGAACGCTGGTCGTTGTGTGATTTGTGGTAACCCAACTGGTTGGAACGAAGCCACTGGAAAATATAAGCGATTCTGTGAGAATCCTGCTTGTAAGGAAAAATACCGTGAGACTTTTAAGAAACGTATGATCAACCGATATGGAAAGACCACCCTCTTAAACGACCCCGAGCAACAAAAAATAATGCTTGCAAATCGATCTATCAGTGGTGAATACGTCTGGTCGGATCATGTACACAAGTTCCCTTATACTGGTACATATGAACTTGATTTCCTGAAGTTTATGGATGAGTGCATGGAAATGGACCCAAATGATTTAATGGCTCCATCTCCTCATACATACTACTATATTTACAACGGAGAAAAGCATTTCTATATCCCGGATTTTTTTATCCCTTCGTTGGGATTGGAATTGGAAATCAAGACACATGAAAATATGCATCATAAGATCCAAGCGGTTGATGTAGTCAAAGAGAAACTCAAAGACCAAGTAATGGCTGGTAACAAGAATACCTTTGATTACTTAAAGATCGTTGATAAGAACTATATGTCCTTGCTGGACTACTTACAAAAAGCAAAAGACCGCGCACTTGAACCGGAAGAAACAAGAAAGAAAATCGTTATGAGTTATTAGAATATTTGTAACGTTTCTCTAAGAGGTGAGATATCCAAAAAAATACGGGGAAGACAAGCTTCCCCATACTTTCGAGACTAAACTCGTACAGCAAATGCTGCTGAGCCTGTCTCTGCGTTGTGTTCTCTAAGATACGCGTTATACGCATCTACACCACGCTCGCGGGCTTTAGCAAGTTCAATGACTTTTCGAGCCCAGTCTTTATCACCACGGTGTGGCATGACAACACTTCGTGTGACAATATTCATGGCTGAATTATTCATATATCTCACCTCCTTTATGTATGATATCACACATATGATATATAACTATAAAAGGAGTATTTTACATATGGATACAACTACTATACTTGCAACGCGGTATTCTACAGATCATATCAATGTGGAACGTGGAATGGATATGTTAAACCATTACCCGAATTTCCCAGAGAGTGAACGTAGAACACCCGTTGCAATTTCTTTTTACCATGAAGTCTTACAGAAATGGATCGACAAAGGAAACCGTCCGATTGTCTACAATAAATACTGTGATGACTTCGAAATGGAACTTGGAATTGACAAGTTCGTACAACACACAGATGTGTTAGCTGATGTGACGTTATGGAAAGAATACGTCATGTTAAAAGATGAGATCCAGAAAAGCTGTTTGGATCATCCAAGACACCCAGATGTTCGTCAGACTGGGGAACGTTTGATGCAGGCTATGGAATGTGTCACGATTGATCCACATGATTGTGAAACCGTTTGGGGCTTGATTTGTGATATGCATGCATATCCAAGTCCACGTGGAACAGCAACCGGTGAGTATCTGGAGTTCTTAAAAGACTTCAGAAAAGATATTACCAACACCATTTTTGAGAAGTTGCTTCCATACAAGTTTCATACCGCTGGATGGAGTGATGTTGCCATTGATGGTGTTGTTGGCAGCTACTTAGAGATGCTGATTCAGATGTTCTTTACAGAAGTTCAGACCATGCGTGGATGTAATATGCGTAACATTGGCCACTTCATGAAGACTGTAGAAAGCATCATCTACTTATTCATGAAAGCGATCCATAAACGAAACGATGATATCATGGATCGGGATATGCGACCGTTCACTACGTATATCGAAGATATGTGTAATATTCATGTCACCAGTCAGATCCGGACTGATATTTACCGTATGGTAGAAAGTAAGCCAGATTACTTTGCAATCTTAGATCAGTTACATCCAAATTCTGCGTTCTTGAAAGCAATGCCAATGACGGATGAGTTTAACCGTTATAGAGATCATATCTCTAATAAAAGCATCGACGTTGAGTGGAATGGATGGATCATTACTGGCAATGGATATTTCTCTGACCAGAAACTGATGACCAGAGACGGTGCTAGAACCCAGATCAATTCTGATTTTATGTATGCGATTGAGAAGATTGACAGTGATCTGATTCGTCAGTATATGAATACAAGTGGAGTTAACTTTAAGATCGAACCAGAAGCATTGATGTTCTTAAAATCGAAAAAAGAAGTGGATCTTTGTAAGATGATTAAACCAACGGTTGATGGTTACAGTGAGGAAGAAATTCGTTATGTGGTATACGTACCGGGACTTGGAATCTTTGTCTTATTCCAAGTAAATGAGAGTAAAGATGTCTTTGGAATTGGAATTGCGGAAACGAAAAACCAGGATCGACAGATTATCCAGTTTGGATATGATAAGTCTGATAACTACTATCATTTTATCTTTGGAGGTGAAGACTGATGGCTACCATGACTCCAGCAAAACGAAAAGAAATGCAGGATGCAATCTTTAAGTTTTTTAAGATGATTGACCCTTCCGGTATGAATGAGAAGTTCTACCGGGATCGGTTCGAAGGGATGAGTGACGCAGAGTTTGGAAGATGGTTTAAAGGATTCTTTGCTGATCCGAAAGCCTACTTACAGCTGCACACCGTAGACTACGATGCTCCAATTAACATGGATGCATTAAATCGAACCAGTAAGGCGTTTAACATTCCGTTATTTGAGTATATTTATTTACCAAATATTACGATGGATAAAGAAAACATCGTAAGAACCCCCTTACCAGTCCCTAGCATCTTTTTAAATATCAAACGTACCCAGCAGACCGTTATGCATAAGAATGGTCTTAGTACTAATATTCATACCAGATCTCCAATCACCAACCAGTTAGTTGGTGATGACAAGAATGGTCGAAGCTCTGACCTTGAAAATACGATGCTGATCAGTATGGGATTAACGAACTGCTTAAGAGAGTTAAATGGTCCGAGATCTGATGATATGGTCATGAAGAACCAGATGCAACGAGACATTAGTACTAAAGGTTACTACCGAATCGATGAAAGCGAGAGTAACGTAGAAAATAAGACAACGTTGAATACCGTTAACGTCTACTTATTGTCAATGGGCTTAAGCAGTGATTTGGTAACCACTGGTCTGATGACCAAGAATACACTGAAAGGTGAGATTTAGAAAGGAGACTCAATTGAAGATATTAGACTTTTTCAGAAAGAAAAGCACCGAAGAAGATTCAAACCAAGAGACTAATACAGAATCTTCTCTTTCTCATATTATCTACGAGCAAGAGAAGATTGACGAAATGCTACAGAATCCAGGATTCGAAGTTTATAAACCATTTCTTCGGGTACACCGTGATGAACTTGCAAAACGGTGGGCGGTACAAATTGAGTTAAGGTATCAAACAACCTATAATTGGCATTATGAGATGGTAAGAACTACATACTACCAAGACATCATAGCAATTTTGATTCACAACATCAATCTGTATATCCGAACACAACATAAAGAACCTATCAATTTTGGGAGTTTGGAGCTGTTTCTCTTAGAGGTTCTTGCAGCTGAACTTAAAATTACTGAAGTTTCAGTTGCTATTGATGAATCTGAGATCGAAAACATGATGGAATGTAATGATATGCGAATCTTATATAGAAACTTTATGGAAGCGCGCAATCATTGGATTAAAACAGATACTGAAGTTATTATCGATCTGATTTACAAATACGATAGGTGTCGCGCCCTAGATAGAAGATTTTATCGAAAAACACCTATCGATGAAATTAGGAATCTCGTAAATGATCCAGACTTTCCAGATGGATATACAGAGTTTGCATTATATAATGATCATCTATTATATACCACTTGGAAAGATTTCCGTAATCAAGTAGACCCAGATATAGCACTTTCAAAATATATCGAATTAGTGTATGACATCGTTGTTTGGACACATGTATGTCGAGTGGACAGCAAACACAAGGAATCCCGTAGCACAAATGGATTAATACGTTATGCATATAATCATGCATTGATAGATGCATGCTTAAAAGAGCATGTCTGCTGGTTTCCATCAGAAAAACAAACCAAAAATATTATAGCGCGTATGCCGGAGGAAATTGGCGAAATGAATGTTATATCAGAAGTTGAAAAACCATTTGGCGAGGAATTGCCGGAATCTGCAAGAAAAACACCTGCAAAATCAAAGAAGAAAGAACTACCACCGAACGAACAGGCTCAATTCAATGATTTGTTGATTGACATTTTCATTGATGAAGATCATCCATTTATTAAGTTGTATTATAATGAACTCTTAACGATATACTGCCTCGGGCGTGTAGCTATCGATGGTGTTATTATTGAAGAATGTACACGTGGTGCAGTTAGTTGTATGATGAAAGCATTCGTAACGGAGACATTACGGGATTACCATGATGGTTATTTAACACCATCAAACATCCGGCATGTTGCATTTAAATCAGGTACAACGTTACAACAAGCTATATTTTCTGATATGGATGCTTGGGATATTATCTTAAATATTTCATTGATCTTATTGGTTGAAAGTAAGACTATAACAACAGATAAAAACCTTGATGATCCAGATGTTCAAACAAAACATATACTTGCAGGTGTTAGAGCTTATATGTGTGGCAAATATACGGATCATGGAATTACTACGGTTGAAGAATATAACGCTTACAAAGAAACAGGAAAATATCCATCAAAAGATAAAAACGAATTACCAGATGACTGGAATCCTGTGGAAAAAAGCTGGGATGAATTCCGAAATACGGGACTGGTACAAATCACCAATCAATTCTTACATATCTTTGGTTGGGCACTTACCTATGCCAAAGATGGAGATGAGCTGAGAGTCTTTCCAGCACGTGTTCGTTATCGAGGATTTGACGAAGGATCTCAGACAAGAGCATACGAGAAACTTCAGAAATATATGATTGAAAATGCAGAAACCTTATATAAAGAGTCTGATTACGAAGACGAGGAAAACTAAATGAACAAACGAATCGAAAAGAAACATATAAAAATGAAACTTTTAAATCAGTCTATAGTAGCGCCAACGATGACAGAGTATTACAGATTGAAAGAGATTTGTCCGGTTGAGGTTTGTTCACCTATGGGGATTGATGCCGCCGTACGATATTTCTTGCGTTACAACTTTAGATTTACGAAGCGAAAACGTGCAATTGCAAAATATATGATTGCACACAATACCGATCCAGGAATTCAGCATCCGTATCTCAACTATGGAGAAACCTGCATGGCATATAGTTTGTACTATATGTCGAGGTGCGAACGATATGATGCTTTAGTGCCACCACTGTTTCTACCGGCATAGGAGTAATATATGAATAAACGAATTCGTCGAAAGAAAATCAAAGAAAAGCGTAGGCAATATATCAAAAGTGTTGGACTATATCCTATGAGTAGTGAAGCTTTGAGCGTTTACGCGATGACTGGGTTTAAAGACTGGTTACCATTTTACGAAGTTAAACATAGAAGATTCCGTGCATGTGTGAATGGGAGTATGGAGATACAGCGGAAGATAAACCGTTTGTTTAAGTTAACAAAAACAAAAATTGCAGATATGTATTAATTGAAATAAAGGACTACGACGTTCTTGTCGTAGTCCTTTATTTTTATTTGGTTTCTTCTTCCGTTGCAGAATCTGCATCGTTAAGAAGCATCAGATAATCAATATCGCTACGAAGGTTCGTCATATCTTCAACAGTCGCGTATATTTGATCTGCTTGTTCCTTATCTATCATATCTGGTTTATGAGATAATGACATACAGTAATTTTTTGCATTTTCTTCGTAGCTTACGTCTGGATTTGGGATATATGGCTCTCGTTGTCTAAATGTAGGATATTTTGCAGTTTCTCCAATATAAATTTCAAATCCATCATCCAGGATTTCATAAAACATCTTCCCGTTGTTTGTATCTCCCTGATAATAGTATCCAGAATCTTGTTTCATCATTTAACTCCTTTCATGCTGATAGTAATTCCAGTTTTAGAAAAATCGGACATTTCCAATGTCTGTTCGCCATCATATACGATAGTCTTCTCATTTACTTGCATATTTGGAATAAACCATCCATGTATATGCGTTGAATCAATTTTATAGTATTTTAAATAGATTAGATTCGAATTGTTATCAATTGCAACCCAAGATGGAACATATGTCCCATCACCATGTATTGAACGAATCTCATATGATCCATCAGATGGGATAACAAACTTCTTAGGTGATCCAGAAATAGAAGTATGATTTCCAGAATTATCAAGTACATAATCGGTTATCACAGATGAACAGTAAATGGTATCACCTTTATGAAAATATGCTGATAATATTGAATTTGATGTGTTACTGTAACCCGTAATATAGTTTATCGTACATGGCTGAATTGCAATAGATCTACCATCAGAATTACCATCATCCAGACAAGACGCGAATAGTATCCTGTTTTTCAACCTATCCAGATGTGCAATAACAGATGAAGTACCGTAATGTAAACTACCATAACCATTCAATGTATCAGTCGATGTCCAAGGTTTACTAATAACATCTGCTGATTGGGTTTTGTAGTTATAAAACATGACAATTGGAGGTGATACCATATATCCTTTACTACGAAATTTAGACCCACTACAGGTATATACGTTTGGTTCAGACATATTTATTCGACCGCCATTATCCCAGTATGATGATATTAATGATACTGCATTTTGGATTGTAAAAGACTCGCCGTCATTATCGATAAAATCAAATTGCACGAAATTTTTATTGGTCTTATCACATAAAAATCCTTTATCTTTTAATAGTACAAATCCGTACAAGTTAGTATACACACCAGAGTCTCCACTGGAATAACCAAAGGTAAAGTAGCTTCCAGTTCCATTTCCAAAATTCCAATCTACTGGCATTGGTGATGAATACGTTTCTGCTTTATATGGATTTGTATATATACGTATATATTTGGTAAAATATCCGAATAAGATGATTTCTTTTTCATAATCCAACCATGTGAAGCATTCGAAATCCAAACTTGGACTAATCGAGCATTCCGTGCAGATATCTTTTCCGTATAACGGATGATACGTGCTACCGATATATACTGGTTTTATACGTTCTTCAGATGTGCCATCATACCGACAAAGATATGCGGTTCTATCTGCAGTGTACTTAGTTCCATTGTAGGTATATTCTTCATTCAGAATCATGCGTATAAAGTACAGGTATTCTTTCCCAACTAATATATACGGACGTCTACGATCAGTCCACTCTGAACTAAAGGTAAATACTGTTTCTGTACTAAACGAAGAACCTACTATATGCAATTTACTTACCGTGACAGTATACACTGACGTTGAATAGGTTGATGAGTTTCTATCATAAATATTTGTGCTTACGCCCCAAGTATATCCTTTAAATGTAAATATTTGCACAAATGGAAGTTCTGATGTAGTAAATAAAGTTTTGAATGTATCTGTTTTTGTAGGAATTATTTCATTATAATTTACATAATATGCCGGATATTGGTTCATTGGGATTTCAGAGACGTCTCTGGAAAGAATGCTGGTTTCACCAGCTCCTCCTCCGTTAGACGAGCCGATGCCAGTTCCAGTACCTACTGTATTCATATTTAGAGGCATATTTACAGACCTCCTCTCACAACAAGTGTTGCTAATAAATCAATAGAAGGTTTCTCACCCCACGCAAAGATAGTAACCGAACCAGCACTCTGAGAATATCCGCTGATTCGATAGCTACTCAAAGCATCTACTAAGGTCTGTGTATTTGCATTGATAATTAAATCCAGCATATTAGATGCAGTGATTTTGGAGTTCGAAATCTTATACAAATATGGTGCTGAACTACCTGTCCAACCACTTGCATTTAACGTAATATTTGCTAAATTGCTATTCAATTTAGTAATGTTAGATGCATTGGTCGCAATCTTGTCAGC
>OBHX01003123.1_pt1 | contig 12099 bp, 15 predicted proteins | sample 1519331 | NCBI WGS metagenome assembly OBHX01 (sample SAMEA2602897, study PRJEB22501) | metagenome
TACGAGATTACAAGGTGACTGGAGTTCAGACGTGTGCTCTTCCGATCTCTCGTTGACGGCTACAATATTATCTTTGCCTGGGAGGAACTGAGCGATCTGGCGGCCGTGAGCATCGATGCCGCCCGCTATAAGCTTATGGACATCCTAAGCAACTACCAGGGATTCCGGAAAATATGTGTCATCGTCGTCTTCGATGCCTACAAGGTCCCCGGCGGTGTAGAGAAGGTCCAGAAATACCACAACATCAACGTCGTGTATACAAAAGAGGCGGAGACCGCCGACCAGTACATCGAAAAAGTCGCGATCCGCATCGGCAGACGATACCGCACCACAGTCGCTACCTCCGACGGCGTGATCCAGCTCATTATCCGCAGTCAGGGGTGCATCCTCTGGTCCGCGAGGGATTTCCGTGAGGAGATCGAACGTGTCGGAAAGCTGATCTCCGAGGAAAAAGGAAAGCACACCGGCAATGCAAAAAATTATCTGTTCGCGCATGCGGATGAGGAGACACAGAAGTATTTAGAGGCAGTGCGACTGGGAAAAAATCCCGAAATTCCATAAAAAAAAGAATGTGCCTTGGCACATTCTCGCGCCTCGCGCGGTCGCTTGCGACAGTCTACATCTTCGCGCGAGTGCGCATCTTTGGCACGTCAGTGCCTTTTTCTGACCTGCCTTCATTCCCTTCGCCAACGCACAGCGCCGGTGAGTCTTCGGGCACGGACGCGTTGTGTAGGGAGCCTGGCTTCCTCTTGGCTCGCGGGAGAATGCGTTGGAGGACAGACGGCACTTGTCTGAGCGTCAGCGAGTTGTGCCGACTGTTCTCCGCCTTTAGCATTCTTCTGCAAGCTTAGAGGAACCGCTCCCGAACCCCTGCGTCCGCGCCCGAAGACTCACCGGCGCGTACTCCCACCAATCTTTATTTCCCACAAATCTCAAGGATCTCCCCGCAGATTTCTCCTGCCGTCTTCCCATCCGTAGCCACCCTCACATCAGCCGCCGCCTCATATTTCGGACGCCGTTTTTCCATCAGATCTTTAATATAAGAAACATTCATATTCCCATTCAGTACCGGTCTCTCCGTGCTGTCCTTCACACGCTCGTAGATCGTCTCCGGCTCTGCCGTGAGAAGCACGATCTTCCCAGACTCCTTCATAAGCCGCACATTCTCCTCCTTCAGGACAGCACCGCCCCCACAGGAGATCACCGCCGGTTCCACTCCCGCAAAGCTTTTGATCAGATCTGTCTCCAGCTCCCGGAAATACGCTTCCCCCTTCTCCTTAAAAATATCCGCGATCGCCATCCCCTCATTCTCCACGATCATCTGATCCATCTCCACCTGCTTCGCCCCGGTCATCTCCGCCAGGCACGCTGCGTTTGTACTCTTCCCGCAGCCCATAAATCCGATCAGAAAAATATGTTCCTTCAATCCCGCCATAATCTAAATTCTCCTTTTCGTACTAATAGTCTCTCAAAATCTCTAATAGTTTTCTCTTACATCCAAAACACTTTTTCACTTTCATGCGTCATTTAGTGCAAGTATATCAGATTTTAACATACTCTGCAATCAAAGAACCTTCGCATCCCTGATCTATTCCAATTTTAACCCCCTTTTTACTTTTTCTGTTTTCTACATTTTCGCACTTTAAAACCATAAATTTTCTTTTGCATTTTCTTTCCTGCACTGTTATAATAAAGCAAGAAAAATCACTCCCCGGAGGTACACATAAAATGGAAAACACCACATCCGCAGCTTCACCGATCACCGGACACACCGGTCTTATCTGTCTGCTCGGCAGCCCCTGCGCCCACAGCGTCTCCCCGATGATGCACAACGCATCCTTTGAAGCTCTTGGGCTCGACTACCGCTACCTCGCATTTGATGTCAATGAAGAGACTCTTCCCACCGCAGTTGCCGGTTTAAAGGTTCTCGGTGCCCGCGGCTTCAACCTGACCATGCCGGATAAAAATCTCATGGTCTCCCTCTGCGACGAACTCTCCACCGCTGCCCGGATCATCGGTGCTGTCAACACGGTCGTAAACGAAGATGGACGTCTCGTCGGCCATAACACCGACGGCATCGGCTACATGCAGTCCGTAAAAGATGCCGGTTACGATATCATCGGCAAAAAGATGACTCTGCTCGGCGCCGGCGGAGCTGCCACAGCAATTCTGGTACAGGCTGCCCTCGACGGTTTAAAAGAAATCTCCGTCTTCGTGAGACCCACCAGCCGCTTCTATGACCGTCTGGTCCATACCGTCGAGGAACTCACAGAGATCACTGACTGCAGGATCAGGATCTGCGACTTCTCCGACGCGGATCTCTTAAAGAAAGAACTCGCAGACAGCGCTATCCTCACAAACGGAACCTCCGTCGGCATGGCTCCCCACGAGGACACCTGCCCGATCCCGGAAGACCTGACTTTTCCGAAAGACCTCATCGTCTCCGATATCATCTACAACCCGCGTGAGACAAAGCTCCTCACCATGGCTAAAAAGCAGGGCAACCCGTTCTTCAACGGCTCCTATATGCTCCTCTACCAGGGTGCCGAGGCCTTCCGTCTCTGGACTGGAAAGGAGATGCCAGTGGAGAAGATCAAGAAGGAATTTTTCTCTGATCCTTTTTATTCAAAAAGCAACTTAGATCACTTACGCCGTGTCATTGCTGCTTTAAACGCCGGAAACGGTATTTCACATGAGTTAATCACTGACGAAAAATAAATACTCTACTTGTGACATACTCCCTCCACTTAGCTAACACTTGAAGTGGGGGCTTCTCGTTCGATTGCCCTATTGGGCAAAGCATAGGCGAGCTATCCCCGTGTGTCCCACGGTTCTGTTATTACGAGCGGGACTGTTTCGTATCTACGCAGTCCCGAACAAAATCTACGTTTTTGGGGGAAATCAGGAAATTTTTCTTTCTGTATCAAGTTCAACTCCCGATATTCTCAAGCCTTCCCTGCAAATATTGATAGCTGCATTCTCATCACGGTTCATCTGATTTCCGCAGGCGCATCTATAAATACGATCTTCCAGTTTCAACTCCTTTTTGAGTTTTCCGCAACAGCTGCAGATTTTTGAGCTGGGATACCACTTATCGATACGAACCAGTTTCTTGCCGGCACGTTCTAATTTGTAGGAAAGAAACTCAGTAAACATTCCCCATCCATTATCATGAACACTCTTTCCAAACCTTGAATCCTGGCTCATTTCTTTCATGTTCAAAGATTCTATGCACACAAGATCATAAAAATTGGTTATCTTTCTGGATTCCTTGTGCAGATAATCTTTCCGCTGACGTGCAATATGAGCATGGAGTCTGGCTATTTTCTTTTTCTGTTTCATGTAACGGCTGCTCCCCTTTTCGCAATGACTCAGCCTGCGCTGCTCCCTTGCAAGTTTTTCCTGGGATTTTCGGAAAAAATGAGGATAATCTGCATGAGCTCCATGGGAATCTACATACAATTCGCTCATGGAAAAATCAAGTCCGATTGCGGTTTTTACTGACCTGATTTCATGTTCCGCTTCTTCTGCCGCATACAGTAATAATACATAATACTTGTCATCTGCTTCCTGGCTGACGGTGGCACCCTTCAATATGTAACGATCATCGATACTCCGATGCTGTTTTATGCGGATCCAACCTGCTTTCGGAAGTTTCAGTTTCGCATTCTGCAAAGTAATATTTCCATTTACGCAGTTTGTCGTATAACTTCTCACCGGATTCTTTTTTGACTTGAACTTCGGAAAACCAACCGAAGAATCCCGAAAGAAGTTCTTGTAGGCTGTCTGCAGATGCAGCTGTGCATTACACAATGCCAGACTGTCTACCTCCTTCAGCCACGGAAACTCTGCCTTATACTTTGCAGGCGTAACCTTTAATACTTTTCCGGTTTTCTCATAATATTCTATCTTCTCTGCCAGCATCCGGTTATACACGAAACGCACACAACCAAATGTCCTTGCAAATAGTTCTTTTTGAGATTTATTCGGGTAAATCCGAAAACGGTACACGATGTTCACTCTTATTTTCTCCCTGTGTTTCTATGTACTGGCGGATAACCTCAATGGGTGCACCACCAGCACTTAACAGGCAAAAACTCTGGCTCCAGAACATTTCTTTCCAAAGCTTCTGCCGAATCTCCGGATACTCTTTTTTTATCAATCGGCTGCTTGCGCTTTTATACGCATTGATAAATTTGCTGAGTTCCGATTTCGGATGGGCCCGGAACATAATATGAACATGATCCCGATCATGATTCCATTCCTCTAATGTAACATGATACTTCGGAGCGATGTATTCAAAAATCTCCCGTGCACGCTCAGAAACAGGATCCGTCAGTATCTTTTTTCGGTATTTTATAACCAGAATCAAATGATAATAGAGTAGAAACACTGAATGCGCATTACTGTCCAATTTTCTCATAAAATCAGCCTTTCCTTTTACTTTCGACTGATTATATCATAACACAGGAACACTTGTTTGTCTATGCCTTTTTAGAACATTTGTTCTTCTATGCTTGTTTTCATTTATGCACACAGATATGTGCAGTTTTAAGATGTCAGATATTGCATGATTTTCCCAAAAGGCAATTCATCTCACCACCTAAAGAGGATGGGAGAATTCTTGCAAAGTGTTGTTAAAGTTTCTATTTACACATGACCTCCAGAACCTGCCACCGACAGTTTTCTCTGGATGCATGGCATCAAAAAAGGAAAACGATCTGTCTGTGCAAACCATCAATACCACAAACAGATCGTTTTCCTTAATCAAATCTTTTATTTCAGGCTTTCATCATCTATCTTATGAACTGCCAGTTGTTTTATCTTCTACTTACTCTGTCCCGCAATAATCTCTTCCGCCATTCCAAACATCTCCTCAGCGCCGAGATCCTCACCAAACTTGAAGAGGCTGTAGCCCTGTCCGTCCATGTTCCACTCTACCGTGTAGGAAGTCATAACTTCGACCTTATCGCTGCCGTAAGCCAGGTTAAAATTGCCGTCTTCCTGGGCCTGTTTGTCCTCCTCGGTGAGCTCATAATCTGCCGGAACGAACTTGTTGGTCAGCTTGTAGAAACAGAGTTCTGTACCATCCTCGCATGTCCTCACCTCTGCCGGGGTGAGTTCTCCATCCATGCCGACTTCCGCGGAAAACGTGACATCCTCCATGCCGTCTTTTCCGTATGTGACGGAAAGCTGTGTTCCGTTTCCCAGTTTATTTCCATCTTTATCTTCCGTCTCATAGTTTACCGGCACAGCAGCCTTAAACGCGTACCCGTTGGAGAATTTCTCCGGGAAATCTACCATCGGTCCATTCTCCTTCTGAAGCTCCAGCGCCTGTTCATAGGTGTGGACTTCATCTCTTATATCGGTGCGGGATGTGATTCCCGCGATCTTTCCAATCGCGAACGCCGTCATGCTTCCAAATACACAGATCGCTGCAACTGCTGCTACCGCTTTTTTCATAAAACCTTTCTTCATATAATTTCCCTCTCTTTCTATCTTCTCATATACATTTCTCCGGATCCGCGCCTCCCGCACCGATTCGTCCGGAAGTTCGCCTGCGCGGCTCTCAAACATGTTTTTCAGTCTCTTTTCTAAGATAGGATCGTCCATGTTTTTCCTCCTTCCTCCTGTGTGAGGATTTGCTTCAACTGTTCCTTCGCGTGGAACAGCCTGGATTTCACCGTTCCCTCAAACACTCCGCAGACCCTTGCGATCTCGCGGATCGGCATATCATTGTAATAGTACAGGATCAACACGGTCTTCTGCTTCGGCGGCAGCTTTTCCACCGCCTCGTAGAGGATCCGCTCCTCTTCCTTCATAATGCAGTTTTCCAGGACGGACCTTCCGGTGTCCGCCTGCCCGGATGCAGGTTCCTCCTCCGGCTGTTCTTTCCGCGACTTTCTGCTGATCTTCCACGCGGACCTTGTGAGTATCCTGTAAAACCATGTCTTAAAGGCTGCCGGATCCCGGAGCTTCTTTCTGTTTAAATAGCAGGCGGTGAATGTCTCCTGGACAATGTCCTCGCTGTCCGCCGCGTTCCCGGAGATCAGCCAGGCCGCCCTGAGCGCCGGCCTCTCATACTTCTCCATCAGCTCCCCGAAGGCATCCATGTCCCCGTTGATCATGCGTCTCACGATATTCTCTTCATCCATGTCCTGCCTCCTCTCTTTTTTGATGCATCTGTCTTATAGAGACAGGCAATTGGGGGAAAGTTCATTTTTATCGGAAATTTCTTTTCTTCTTTATTCTTCCAAATATATAACTTATTTTTCCACCAGACATATTTATTTTTGTTTTTCTATCTACACTGACTTCCATCGCGTCTACCGTCAACCATTTTCATAGAGCCGCAAAAAACAGGACAGCCACCCGCATCCACGCAGATGATCTGTCCTGTTTCGATTGATGCCTTAATATGATTTTTCGTACTAATACCTTAACTTGATCCTAGAAAGCTCCACATCCACCTCATATCCATGGCTGTGAAGATACTCCTTCATGCCCTCCCGCGCGAGGTCGATATGATTCTTCGGGGCAACGGTAATGCTGCGGATCGGAAGCTTTACAAGTTTTCGAACCATTGCCCCTTCTTCCCGTGGAACTGTCCGCAGCTTTCCGGCCTTATGAACCGCCGGGGCACTGCCGTTATCTTTCCTCAGTTCAACACTAAAATATATTTTTGTTTTTCTTTTAATATATCTTATTGGAAAAAAGGAGACTATCTTACCTGTGTAAAATCTATGTAATGATTTTGACAACTGTGCGGCAGGTTTGCGTGTTTCTCCATGAACCTGAAAAATCACGCAAAGTTCCGGTATGTTCGGATTGCCTCCTCCTCTGCCGCCTTCATGATCTCTTCCACAGAATTGCCCTCGATGTCAAGCCCCTCTGCGGTATAGCACACAGTCTTATTGATTCCGTAATATACCTTGCAGAGTTTCTCGACATACTCATATCCGAGATTCAGATCCCCGATGGAACCACCGCTGGTGGTCACATAATGGAGACTGTCGGCATGGCACAGCCCACCTGGGATTCCCTTGGAAGAAAAGGTAAAGGTCAGCCCTGTCACACAGATCTGCTCCAGATAACATTTCATTCTCGCCGGGAAAGTAAAATCCCAGTACGGAGCCGCCACAAGGATCCGGTCTGCGGACGCAAACTGCTTTGCATAGTCAAACATCGGTCCCTCATAAATTCCGGCTCTCGTGAGCTGTTCCCGTCCTGCACTCTCTTTTCCGGTAAAAAGCTTCAGATCTTCATCCTCCAGGCACAGGGTCTCGACCTCATATTCCCCGTTCTTGTTCATTTCCTTTAATAAAGCCTGCGCAAGTCTCTCCGTTCTTGAAATGTCGCGGTTCACGCAGGCGTCAATGTACAACAATTTTTTCATACCTTTCCCCTCCAGATATTTTTGGTATTACATGTATCTATAAATTCAACAGTCTTCTCGAAAGCTCCAGCACATCCTCCGTATTCTTACTGTTAAAGATCTTCACCTCACCTCCGGACTCTTTCCCTGATAACAGTCCACACTCAGTCAGGCGCTTTCTCGTCTGCTTCGCGGTTCCGAATCCGCCGTCATAGATCGCCACGCCGGGCAGATGTTTCTGGATCTCATCTTTTACTAACGGGTAATGTGTGCAGCCGAGTACCACCGCGTCGATCTCTGATTTCTCGTACGGCTCGAACTGTTTTTCCAGATATTCATCCAGAACAGTTCCCTCCAACATTCCGCCCTCGATATACTCCACAAGTCCCGGGCACGGCATCTTGATGATATTCGCCTCGTCCTCGTAGACATGCAGCATGGAATTAAATTTTGTCTGGGACAGAGTCATCGGAGTCGCCATGACGACAACCTTTGAGTGCTCTTTCGCAAGCACCGCCGGCTTCAGCGCCGGTTCGATTCCAATCACCGGAATATCCTTCTTCTCATACTCCTCCCTCAGTTCCCTGATCGCCACACTGGTTGCCGTGTTGCAGGCCACAACTATAGCTTTCGCCCCGCGTTCCAGCAAAAAATCCACATCCTTTTTTGTGAGGTCAATGACCTCCTCCGGGGTACGTGTGCCGTAAGGGGCATTTGCGGAGTCCCCGTAATATAAGAAATCCTCACCCGGCATCAGTTTCACTAATTCTCTCAAAACACTGATCCCACCGAGTCCGGAATCCAAAACACCGATCGGTCGATTGTCTGTATTCATAATATACACCTCATTGACTGCTGCAGAGATCTGCCGGATCTCATGCAACATATTATATGAATCCTCGTGTCCGCAGGCTGTCATGTTTCATTTCCATGACCACACGTCTCTTTCCTGCATAACACCGGTTATTTCATCGAATTATTTCTTTGTGATGATCTCTTATATCTTATCACACTTTCCCCGTTTTGAACATCCACAGACTTTCTCCGCTCTGTTTTTGTGCATTTTTTAAAATTTAGGCCTTTATTTTTTTCATTTTTGGTTAATCTGTTTCTCAAAACACTGCTATACTTACGCTGTAACAAGAAAGAAGCGAACTTAACAAAACCCCTTTATTCGAGCAATCGAGATCCTATAAAGCTGAGGGCTGCTAAGCGAATCCGGCAGAACGAATACTGGTTCGTTTGCCGGGAATCAGATTTTTGGAGGAAAAGATAAATGACTACTTTAAAAGCTGAAAAAAGAAGCATGGATGTAAAGGCAAAGAGATTAAGACGTGAAGGATTTGTTACAGGTAATGTTTTCGGACATGCCATCGAAGGCTCCATTCCGGTAAAGATGAACGCTGCAGATGCTGAACGTCTTTTAAAGACCGAACATAAAGGCGGCCAGATCAATCTCGACATTGAGGGGCAGGTATATGATGTCCTGATCAAGGAAATTGACTACAATGCAATGACAAGAAAGATCGATGAGATTGATTTTCAGGCACTTGTAAGCGATGAGAAGGTTACTTCTACTGCTGAGATCGTAATCCTGAACCGTGAAGCTGTTGTCGGCGGCGTTCTTCAGGAAGACTTGAGCGAAGTTGCTTACAGAGCATTCCCGTCCGCACTGGTCGAGAAGACAACACTGGATGCTGCAGGTCTCAAGGTTGGTGACATCGTACATGTCAAAGATCTTGACATTGCAAAGAACAAAGACATCGACTTAAAGACCGACCCGGAGGCTGTTGTACTCTCCGTCATCCCGGTTCACAACGTTGTTCCGGAGACTGAAGTGACAACTGCACCTGCTGCAGCTGCTGCTGAGGAAAAAGAGACCAAATAATCTCCGCGTCCATATATAGAAATGGATATAAAAATGGCGGTATCGCTTCAATGGTGAGCGATGCCGCCATTTTTACATCCGTAGGAAATGAACACTCATAAAAATCAGAAAAGTTGCTAAGTTGACAATTCTGTATTTCCCTGCTATACTGTCTGACAGCTCATCGGAGGGCTTGTAAACGCATTTGCAAAGCTGGATAAGATTCCGGAGGATCGTTCGGTATTTTATCCGGCCTTTTTGTATAACTGGAAATACGTTCTGTACTTTGACGCACAAAATCACATCGGCGTCCCAACTTCGATCAAATTGCCATCCAAATCATAAAACCGGACCACCTTCTGTCCCCAACTATGTGTCATAAGGCGGTTCACATACTGGATATCGGGATATAACCGCTCCAATTTTTCAACAAATCTCTCTATATTCTGTTCCTCAAAATAAAGCTCACACGAATTGCTTTCCGGAATAATAGCTTTCCCTAAAAAATCCTTCCATATCTTCTCATCCTGCAGCACAAGCCCTTCCGTTAGGATTATATTTCCGTCATTACCAAGTACTATATCAAGTCCAAACAGATCATGATAAAACCTTATCGATCTCTCAATATCTTTTACGATAACCAGAATATTTCTCAATCTCATTCTACTTTTCCTGCACCTCCTTGCCGCTCAAATGCTCGATCTCGATTTCAAACATCTGCACAGCCCTTCCCGCCTGCGCGATCTCCTCATCAGCCAGCTGTTCATTTGGATAATATTTCATCGCAAACCGTTTTAACATTTCCATTGCTTTCTCACTGCCATTTTCCATCAAATGACATCTTCCGAACACAACCGTACTCTGCATAAACGGTGCCCAGGCTTCCTCCCTGATCGTCTCATTTCCATAAACTGTAAAACATACCTTATCACATACCCTCAGAGCATCGACCTTATGCCCCGCGCGCGCGCCATGAAAATAGATTTTCCGGTTCTCCCTGTCATAAAAATAATTGAGCGGGATCGCATACGGATACCCATCATCCCCATTCACCGCAAGAACACCTCTCCTGCTGTTCCGCAGAAGTTCCTCCGCCGCGCTATCCTCGATCTTATTTCTCTTTTTTCGAATCTCTCTAAACATAATTCTACACTCCTAATTCATAATATTACCAACCTTATCTTTTCCTGCTCCAAACACCGGCAAATTCTTCCAGCTCCATTATATCTCACACGATTGGATTCGTCATCCTCTTCCTTCTTCAACACGTTTTCCAGCCCCGGTTATACTCCATATTTTATCAAGCTCTGTTTTTCACTTTGCCGCATACAAGCGCTCACACTGTAACGCGCACGTTTGACAACCACTCATTTTTCACATATGATTGACACGCAAATACTAATACGAAAAAAGGAATCTCACCATGTTTGAAAAACTAAAATATTTCTCCACGATCTTCTTCGGCACCTTTATCATCGCCGTGGGAGTTTATTTCTTCATGAACCCGAACCACATCGTCAGCGGAAGTATCTCCGGACTCGCCGTGGTTCTTGTAAACTTTGTCCCACTGTCCCTCTCCGCAACGACGCTGCTCTTAAACATCATCTGCATCATTTTAGCGTTCCTCTTTGTAGATAAGACCTTTGGGACAAAGATCATCTTTATCTCCTTCCTGCTTCCGGCGCTGCTCTTCGTGTTCGAGCTTCTGTTCCCGGGTCCGGTATCCCCGACCGGAAATATCGCTATGGATATGGTCGCCATGATCATCGTGATCTGCTATGGACAGGCTGTCCTCTTTAACGCGAACGCTGCGTCCGGCGGTCTCGACATTATCGCGAAGATCATGAACAAATATCTCCATATGGACCTCGGAAAATCCATCATCATCGCTGGTCTTGTGACCGTCGCAAGCTCCTACTTTGCCTACGATCTCCAGACCGTGATTATCGGCGCCCTGTCCACTTACCTCAGTGGTCTCGTTCTGGACTACTTCATTGACGAGTTCACCGGAAAGATCCGCGTCTGCGTCATCTCCGAGCACAATGATGATTTTAAACGTTACGTCATCGAGACGCTCCAGCGAGGTATCACCGTCTACACCGCCACCGGCGGCTACAGTGATGCGCAGAAGGAGGAGATTCTGGCTATTCTCACCAAAAAGGAATATGGTCAGTTTATGGACTATGTCCAGGCAAAAGATCCCAACGCTTTTGTCACGATCTCTAACGTGAAACGCGTGGTGGGAAGCTGGAATACGCCGAAGAGACGGACATACTTCTAACACTTGAAAAAGCCGTCAGTCAGCGGCAGCTTTTTCAAGTGTATGACATCAAAAAAGCAGATCTGCAGTGGCAACATGTCATGTTACCTGCAGACCTGCTTTTCTTATATTATATAAAATTCTGATTTTAATTCAGGAAATTCTCAATAATGACGTTCTCCGCCTCTTCCTCGGTAAGTCCAAGTGTCCTAAGCTTTAAGAGCTGCTCATCGTTGATCCTTCCGATCGCCGCCTCGTGAATGATCGCCGCGTTGAGATCTCTCGCGCGGATCTCCGGGATGGAGCCGATCTCGGCGTGGTCCATAATGATGGAGTCACACTGGATATGGGCCTGACATTTGTTGTTTCCGACCGCCTTCGGGTGGAAGGTCTGGACGGAATTGCCTTTTCCGACAGATCTTGAGATGATCTGGGCTGAGCTGTCCTCACCGTTTAAACGTACCTCGATGTTGGACTCCGCCGTCTGGTCTCCCTCGGTCATGAGGCGCTCCGTCACATACAATCTGGAGTTTTTATCCATCTCAACAAGCGTCTCGCGGACTGTGGAGTCAACGCCCTCGACCTGTGCCGTATCCG
>OBHX01003124.1_pt1 | contig 12095 bp, 10 predicted proteins | sample 1519331 | NCBI WGS metagenome assembly OBHX01 (sample SAMEA2602897, study PRJEB22501) | metagenome
GAAATTATTATAAAAAACGCCAAAAATCTCTTGGTAAGGATGAGGTCACCAGTTCAAATCTGGTCAGCAGCTCCAGAACAACACCTGAAATCGTTCGGATTTCAGGTGTTTTTCGTTATAAAGATAAATCTGGGATCAAGAAGAGCTCCCGCATTGCAAAATGCAATGCGGGAGTGCTTTTCAGTCGCAGACATCATCCGCTACGCGGCACAGCACATCGGGGTGGTTGGAGATGATGCAGTCTACGCCCCGGGCGATCATATCTTTCATGTTCTCCTCGTCATTTACCGTCCAGGTGTTGACCTTCATGCCCCGGCCGTGGAACAGTTCCATCAGCTCCGGCTGATATTGCAGAAGCATATACCGGGGATGCATATTGTCGGCATTGGAGCGCTGGACATAATGTTCCATGTCCAGATAGGGCTTATCATACAAAAGGCCGGTTTCAATGTCCGGGCACAGCTCCTTGAAATGTTGCATGGAGATATGGTTGAAGGAGGAAACGAACACCTGCTCCTGCATCTGGCGTTTGCAGATTTCGTCGATCACCCGTTGCTCCAGATTCTCGTAAAACACCTCGTAGTTTTTCAGTTCCATGTTCAGCAGCATCTTGGTCTCCTTACAGAAGTCCAGCAACTGGCCGAAGGTCCAGATATGCTGACCTGCAAATTCCGGAGACTTCCAAGCACCGATATCCAGTGAGAGCAGCTCATCATAGGTCATGTTCTTGATGAAGCCGGTGCCGTTGGAGGTGCGCTCCACAGAGGCATCATGAAAAATCACCAGCTTGCCGTCTTTGGTGATGTGGACGTCACTTTCAAAACCGTCGGCAGCGGTCTTTTCCACTGCCATCCGGAAGGCCAGAGGGCTGTTCTCCGGGTAATTGCCGGAAAAACCGCGGTGCGCAAGCAAAAGTGGGCGTTTCATATGATTCTCTCCTTACACGTAATAATAAAAGCGCATGACGCTCCCGTCATACGCTTCTCTCAACATCTCTGATTTGCATTATAGCCGCATAAACAGGGAAATACAAGTATTAACACAAAATTTTGGCAAAAGGAATTTCGGGACGAAATTGAACAGAGGTGCCCGCAGTTTTTGATAAAAACCGAGGCTGTTGCTGCAACAGCCTCGGTTTTGTGTGCGTTTACTGGTGGATGGCGGTGCCGGTTTTGCCGGCTACGCCGTCCTTGGCCTTTTCCAGCAGCGTGATGAGGGCGGAGCGACCGGGGGCACTTTCGGCAAACTCCACGGCGGCCTCCACCTTGGGCAGCATGGAACCGGGAGCAAAGTGCCCCTCACCGATGTACTTGCGGGCCTCGTCGGAGGTCAGGGCATCCAGCCACTTTTCATCGGGCTTGCCGAAGTTGATGGCAACCTTTTCCACGGCAGTGAGGATGATAAGGGTGTCGGCTTCCACCTGCTGAGCCAGTACGCAGGAGGCGAAGTCCTTGTCGATAACAGCGGCGGCGCCCTTCAGATGATGCCCCTCAGTCTTGTAGACGGGAATTCCGCCGCCGCCGCAGGCCACCACCACCAGCCCAGCCTCTACCATATCACGGATGGACTGGATCTCAATGATCGACTGAGGTCTGGGAGAGGCGACCACCCGGCGGTATCCGCGGCCAGCATCTTCGATGACGTTGTAGCCGCGTTCGGACACCATCTTGTCGGCTTCCTCCTTGGTCATGAAAGCACCGATGGGCTTGGTAGGGTTCTGGAACGCCTCATCATTCGGGTCCACCTCAACCTGAGTAAGCACGGTGGCCACGCCCTTTTGGATGCCACGGTCCAGCAGTTCTTCCCGCAGCGCGTTTTGCAGGTCATAACCGATGTAGCCCTGGCTCATGGCCACGCATACGGACAGAGGACAGGGAATGTACTTCTCCGGCTCGGAGCGGGTCAGTTCGGCCATGGCCTTCTGGATCATGCCCACCTGGGGGCCATTTCCGTGGGCGATGATGACCTCGTGTCCTTCTTCGATCAGATCGACGATAGCCTTGGCAGTCTGCTTTACGGCGATCATCTGCTCAGGGAGATTGCTGCCCAGAGCGTTGCCGCCCAGTGCGATCACAATACGCTTACCCATGAAAAACACCTCAATTTGTTTAGAATCTATACATTTTAGAGCAAAAACGGCAATAGATGCCCCGCGTTGTGGGGGTGCCGCTGAGACGGCTGTCATGGCCGCCGGTGAAAATGATGGAGCCCGTCCGCACAGATACAGGCAGGTTGACCTATGCAGACGGGCCTCCGGAATGGAAAAGGGATGTCAGGCGGAAAGCCTGTAAAATACAGCGTGTTCTGAGAAGATTTACTTCTGGAACCAACGGGCGATCCCGCGCTCCTCCAGAGCCTTCAGCGTGGCCTGAGGATCCTTCACCTTAGCCAGGAAGATCATGGCGGCGATGATATAGGGCTTGTAGGAAGCTTCCTTATACAGGGGGGTGCGGTAGCGGTCAAACACGGAGGCCTCTACCTCGCCGTCCTTGCAGGAAACATCGTTGATGTCGGCAGGGAGGCAGTGGAGATACAGGGCCTTACCGTCCTTGGTGGTCTTCATCAGTTCCTCGGTGCAGCACCAATCCTTGTGATCGGCGTTCTGGGCCAGCAGTTCCTTCTCCAGAGCCTTGATGCCGTCGGCGTCGCCCTCAGCGTACAGATTAGTGCGCTTCTCCATAGCGGCGAAGGGAGCCCAGCTCTTGGGATAGACGATATCAGCGTCCTTGAAGGCCTCGGCCATGGAGTTGGTCTTGGTGAAGGAACCGCCGGTCTTGGCGGCGTTGGCCTTGGCGACCTCCTCCACCTCGGGCATGACCTCGTATCCCTCGGGGTGAGCCAGCACCACGTCCATGCCGAAACGGCTCATCAGGCCGATGACGCCCTGAGGCACGGAGAGGGGCTTGCCGTAGGAGGGGCTGTAAGCCCAGGTCATAGCGATCTTCTTGCCCTTCAGGTTCTCCACGCCGCCAAAGTGGTGAATGATGTGCAGCATGTCGGCCATGCACTGGGTGGGGTGGTCGATATCGCACTGCAGGTTGACCAGGGTGGGCTTCTGCTCCAGAACGCCGTCCTTGTGGCCCTGGGTCACGGCCTCAGCCACTTCCTTCTGATAGGTGTGGCCCTTGCCAATGTACATATCGTCACGGATGCCGATGACGTCAGCCATGAAAGAGATCATGTTGGCAGTCTCGCGGACAGTCTCGCCGTGAGCGATCTGGCTCTTGCCCTCGTCCAGATCCTGGACCTCCAGGCCCAGCAGGTTGCAGGCGGAGGCAAAGGAGAAACGGGTGCGGGTAGAGTTGTCCCGGAACAGGGAAATGCCCAGACCGGACTCGAAGATCTTGGTGGAGATGTTGTTCTCGCGCATATAGCGCAGGGCATCCGCCACGGTAAAGACGGCTTCCAGCTCGTCATCGGACTTGTCCCAGGTCAGGAAGAAGTCACCCTCGTACATCTCTTTGAAGTTCAGGGCGTTCAGCTTGTCGATATATTTCTGCAGAGTAGCGTCCATGATAATTGGCTCCTTTATAAATCTATATTTTGTAATTTGTGAGAAAAGGTCTGAAACGGTTTCTGTGCGAATTACTGAATGTCGTTGTTGGTCTTGCCGGCCCGGAACTGGGAAACATCGGCAGTCTTGTTCTCCTCCTTGTACAGACCGGGCACGGCGGCGTACAGGGCAGCGCAGGTCACAAGATCCTGCTTCCAGGTGATCTCATTGGGGGCGTGGGCCTGAGATTCCGCACCGGGGCCGAAGCCAACGCAGGGGATGCCGTACCGGCCCTGAATGGACACGCAGTTGGTAGAGAAGGTCCACTTGTCGATGAGGGGACGCTGCCGCAGGTGCATCGCGCCGTCGGGGCCAATGCGCTCCTCACCGTACAGCGCATGGTGGGCATCCACCAGAGCCTGCACGTGGGCGGCGTTTTCCTTGTTGATCCAGGTGGGGAAGTAGCACTCGGTCTCGTAGACCTCGCCGGTCCAGGAGGGTCGGTCATACATATACATGGAGACCTTCACATCGTCGCCGTACTTCTTTACGCTGGGCAGCTGGCGGATCTCCTCCAGGCAGGAGTCCCAGGTCTCACCGGCAGTCATGCGGCGGTCGATGGAGATGGAGCAGGAGTCAGCCACAGCGCAACGGGAGGGAGAGGTGTAGAAGATCTGAGAGGTGGTGCAGGTGCCACGGCCCAGGAACTGAGCGTCCTCGTAATGCTCGGGGTTGAATGCGGGATTCAGCATCTTCACGAGGCCCTTGATCTCGTTGGAGGGGCCGTCACCGTTCTCGTTGAGCGCGCGGACTTCCTGAAGAATGTCGGCCATCTTGTAAATGGCGTTGTCACCACGCTCGGGTGCAGAGCCGTGGCAGGAAACGCCCTTCACGTCCACACGGATCTCCATGCGGCCGCGGTGGCCGCGGTAGATACCACCGTCGGTGGGCTCGGTGGAGATAACGAATTCCACCTGCTCCTTCTTGATGCCGTTGGCGGGGAAGTACTTGTTGACGATGTACTGCCAGCACATACCGTCGCAGTCCTCCTCCTGCACAGAACCCACCACCATGATCTTATAGCCGGCGGGGATCAGGCCCAGATCCTTCATGATCTTGGCGCCGTAAGTGGCAGAGGCCATACCGCCCTCCTGGTCGGAGCCACCGCGGCCATAGATGACCTGATCATCCTCGTAGCCCTGGTAGGGGTCATGGGTCCAGTTGTCGATGTTGCCCACGCCCACGGTGTCGATGTGGGAGTCGATGGCGATGATCTTGTCGCCGTCACCCATCCAGCCGATGACATTGCCAAGACCGTCGATCTCCACCTTGTCATAGCCCAGCTTTTCCATCTCGGCCTTGATGCAGTGAACAACCTCACGCTCCTCGCAGCTTTCGCTGGGGTGGGAGATCATGTCCCGCAGGAAGCGGGTCATATCGGCCTGATAGGCCTGAGCGGCTGCTTTAATCTTCTCAAAATCCATGGTAGTAACCTCCAATTTTATTTCTCAAATTTTGGTTGGGTTCGCTTCTGGACCGTGCGTTCAGCAGGGCTTCTGCGGGGTGTCATCGGTGGGATACTCGCCATCCCACACCACCCGGCGATACTTTTCGGGATCGGTGTTGCCCTCAGTGGAGAACATGAGCACCCGGCTGTGCCGGTCCAGCTCCAAAGCGTCCCGCAGCTCCTTGTAGGTGTCATCGCACATGATGGCGTCCAGAACGCCCATGCCCACGGCACCGGACTCGCCGGACACCACGCGGGGGTCGCCCTTGACGGGGGAACTCAGCATCCGCATACCCTTGGCGCTGACCCAATCGGGGCAGGAGATGAAGGCGGACACATGGTTCCGCAGAATGTCCCAGGAGATCGTGTTGGGTTCGCCGCAGGCCAGACCGGCCATGATGGTTTTCAGATCACCGGTGACGATGCGGGGCTTGCCGTCATTGGCCAGCGCGCCCTGATACAGGCAGTCAGCCGCCTCGGCCTCCATCACCACGAACTTGGGAGGATCGTTGGGGAACAGGTTTGCGAAGTAGCCCACCACCGCACCGGCCAGAGAGCCGACGCCGGCCTGGACGAACACGTGGGTGGGACGGTTTACGCTGCACTGACGAAGCTGGTCGGCGGCCTCATTAGCCATGGTGCCGTAGCCCTGCATGATCCAGGAGGGGATCTCCTCGTAGCCGTCCCAGGCGGTATCCTGCACGATGACGCCGTGTTCCGTCTGTGCGGCTTCCGCGGCGGCCATACGCACACAGTCATCGTAGTTGACTTCCTCGATGGTGACCTTGGCGCCCTCCTTGGCGATATTGTCAAAGCGGGACTTGCTGCTGCCCTTGGGCATGTGCACCACAGACTTCTGGCCCAGTTTGTTGGCTGCCCAAGCCACGCCGCGGCCATGGTTGCCATCGGTGGCGGTGAAGAAAGTGGCCTGACCGAATTCCTTACGGAAGGCTTCGCTGGTCAGGTAGTTGTAATTCATTTCGGACACGTCCCGGCCCATCTCGCCGGCGATGTACCGGGCCATGGCGAAGGAGCCGCCCAGCACCTTGAAGGCGTTGAGACCAAACCGGTAGGACTCATCCTTCACATACACACCCGCCAGCCCCAGATACTGTGCCATACCGTCCAGCTGCGCCAGAGGGGTGATGGAGTACTGGGGGAAGGACCCGTGGAAGGAGCGGGCCTTGGCCACATTGGGCAGGGACATCACATCCAGATGCTGATCGTCACTCTTTGGCATATGATTGAGGACCCATTTGAGCTGATCTTTCATGGAATACTCGCCTCCAAAATCTTTTTACTTCATGGCAAAATTTATTTAGCTTTCTGAGACCATCATAGCATGTGTTCTTCGGTTGTCAAGCAGAAAAACTCAAAAAAATGCTGTAAAGCTAAAACTTTTTTTGGTTCCTCTTGCGGAACCTGTGCGCAAGGCTGTTTTTTCCAAAAATCGGGCCTCCGCAGCAGGGATATTTCCCCGGCTTTCCATGCATGGAAGGTTTGGAAGTGCCCTTGCTTTTTACGGAAGGCCACTTCGTGAGTGGAGGGAGATCTGACTTGTTTTCAGATATATCGCTCCTGCTGCAATCTGCTTGACGGCCCATACACTTTAATGAGAAAATTAAAAATTTTTAGGTCTCAAAAAAATGGTTGAAACTCACTAAAATTATGATACAATAATGGAATAATCATAGCAGGTCTGTCAGCGGCAACGGATCAGACCGTGTATTCCATAGTTTGCCCCGCTCTTTTCGGGGGCGTTTCTGCCGCGGACCGGAAAAGGAGGGGATTTACGTGCCGGATGCATCTACGCTGCAATTTCTCTTGACGCTGGCAAAGGGGATCGCCAGTCAATTCGGCCCCAACTGCGAGGTGGTGGTTCACGATCTTGCCACCAATGACCCGGAACGGTCCATCGTTGCCATTGAAAACGGACACGTCACCGGACGCAAGGCGGGGGACGGGCCCTCTCACGTAGTTCTGGAAGCCCTGCGGGGGAATCCCGAACAGCTCCACGATCACTTGTCCTATCTGACCCGGACCAAGGATGGGAAGATCCTGAAATCCACCACCATCTACATCCGAGATGACGACGGTGCCCCCATTGGCATCTTCGGCATCAACTACGATATCACCCTGATGCTGGCCATGGAGAATGCGATCAAGCAGTTTACCGCCACCGAAAAGGACGAGAAGGAGCCAGAGCCGATTGCCCGGAATGTCTCTGATCTGCTGGATGAGCTGATCGAGCAGAGCGTGAAGGTGGTGGGTAAGCCGGTGGCCTTGATGAACAAGGAGGATAAGGTCAAGGCGGTGCAGTTTCTCAATGAGACCGGAGCCTTCCTCATCACCAAGAGCGGCGACCGGGTATGCAAGTTCTTCGGCATCTCCAAGTACACTCTGTACAGCTATATTGACGAATCCAAGGCGTAAAACGCCCAAACACAGACGTTCAGATGCTTATCATGCTTATTATTAAGACAGATCGGCTGCAAACCGAGGTTTGCAGCCGATCTGGTTTTGCCGGTAAAGAGGTAATTTTCCCTCGACGGTAAGGAAAGGTGTGCGCGGGAAACCCAAGAAGGGTGTCCTGCGCCATTGAAATCAAGCATTTTCAGAACTTTTATAAAGTTCGGGAAATAGGGTCAGCGGGGCGGAAAACCTTTTCGACACGCTGAGAGCGGCTGCAAACCTCGGTTTGCAGCCGCTCTGTCTTGTTTAACAGGATAACGAATGGAATGTGAAAAACCAAAAGGGGGAGGCTTCTTTACGAAGTGTATCTGTCAAGTAAAAGTAGACACGAATAAAAAGTCATAGCATCAGAATCCCAATTCAGTTTTGTACTGGATTGGGGTTTTGTAATCCAAGGCAGCGGCAAAACGTTCGGAGTTAAAGTATAGGACATATTGATCCAGTGTCTTTTTGAGGTTGGAAACTTTACTGATACCAAAATCCAGAATCAATTCGGCCTTCATCCATCCGTTCAGAGATTCGATAATTGGGTTGTCCGTAGGTGTTCCGGCTCTTGACATTGAGCGAATTATGTTACAATTAGAATGAGTCCTTGAGAAAGCTCTGGAGGAGTAGACTGCGCCTTGGTCGGTGTGCAAGACCGTACCTGCGGTCTGCTCCTTCACATTTTTTACGCGTTTGCATAGTTGATCCAAGCAGTTATAGTAGGTTTTGGGATCTCCTCAATAAGGGTGAATTTTGCCTGGAAACTCAAAAATCACCCTTAGGCGCAGACAGAGTGCACAACCCGCTGCAAATCGGATTGTGCACTCTGCTCATTAAAATATTTACTTGTTCAGCAGTTCACTGCTGCGGCCGCAGCTTGCAAACAATTCGATATATACCTTCAGCTCGTCAAAGGAGTCCACCTCCAGCTTTCGGTAGAGGTTACGGTTGTGGGTCTTGACCGTACTGGCGCTGATACACGCCAGCTCCGGGATATCCTTAACGGTATAGCCGTCCATATAATATTGCAGGATGGTACGTTCCGTGCCGGTCAGCGTACTGGCCCGCTCTGCAAAGCCCCGCAGCCGTGCCTCCACATCCGGCGGCAGCGTTCCCGTTGGCCGATCACGGATGGCGGCAAGCAGCTCGTCGATCTCCGGGATACCGGAAGCGACCATCTCTGTACCGCCCCGGACTGCCGCCAGACTTTTATTGATGGGCTTTACGAATTGGCGGGACAGCACCGTTGCCACCACCAGCATGGCCAGCAGAAAGAGAACCGCTCCTAAGAACCATGCGATCTGGGACCCCTTTTCATAGCTGCGGAAGGTCCCGTCCGGCACCAGCGTCACAGCGGCAAGGGGGATGCCGTCCCACGCGGCAGCATCCAGAAGCTGGTGCCGCCCCAGATAGGTGTTTTTCCCATCGCTGTAAGTGGTGTAGTGTAGTATTTTCCGTCGCTGATGTGCAGAATGCCGTTGGCCGTCAGGCGGGAGCCGTCAGCGGTACCCAGCATGGCCCCGGAGAGAAGCAGGCTGTCGCCGTCTATGGGGGCTGCCAGCGTCAGCATATTGCCGAAGGCGCTGGGGACTGTATTATGGGAAAGACTGAAATAAAGATCGCTGATCTCCGCACCGCAAAAGCCCCTTACGGTACCGCCGCCATCCAAAATGGGTACGCACAGCAGCATGACCTGCTCCCAGGTGTCCAGCAGCTCTGTGCGTTTTGTCCACAGGCAGCCATCTGCCAGTCGGGCCCCCTGATAGGCGGTGACCTGATCGCTGCCGGGGATCAGCGCGGCGTTCAGCTCCGGATTCCAGCGGTTGTGCATTTGAAGCTGTAAGCTTCGGGCTGTTTCCGCCGCACCCCGGAAGCAGATCACATCCTGCTCTGAGGCTACCGTTGGCTGTAAGCCGGAATAGCGGAGGTATAACCCCGCCCGGAAATCCTCTGCATTTGGCAGAAAGGTGTTGGCGGTGACATTCAGACCGAAGAAGATCCCACTGCACGAGGCTGCGCCCAGGGTGTTGCTTAGAGGCGTATACAGGCACTTTTCCAACTCCGCGATGGTATCCGGATCGTTGTTCAGTTCATCAAAGGCGATGCCCTTGGCGGCAAGAAAGGCGTCCAACTCTTTTCCCAGCTTTTCCGACATAGCCATGCTTTGCGCTGTCAGTGCGTCCATTTGGGAGTCCAGAGCGGCGTAGGTGTTTCTCTGCTGAATATCCAGCGTTCCGGACAGCTGATGCGCGGGATGGGACAGTACGCCGGTGGCCATCAGGGTAGACAAAATCGCCGCCATCAGCAGCAGCACCATGGTGAACCAGTACAACAGCAGCCGCAGCCCCATACTGGGACCGGCTGCACGCTTTTTTTGAATTGCTTCCCTGATTGGCCGCATTGGCGCTCCCTCTCTTATGTACCGTAATCTAACTTAAAGCTGTCCAGCGTGTCCCAAACCAACTCCTCCGCCGTACCGGAGCCCTTCTGATATTGGGCACGGCCAGCCATCAGCTTCAGCCGGGACAGATTTTCAAACCGTGTTTCCAGATCCAGATAGTTCTCCATCTGCGGCGCGTAATAGAAGGTGTAGGATTCCTGCATCTTGAGATAGGTCTCATACAGAGAGACATACATGGGGTTGCTGAGCTGCTCCACAGCGGCGGGAAGGTAGGCATCAAATGCCTCCTGCGTCACCGGCATATAGCCGAGGCTGGTGACAAATTCCACGTTTCGCTCCGGCGACGTCAGCCATTTAAGAAAGGTAATACACGCTTTTTCCCGCTCTGGGGTGGATTTTGTTGTGCACATTCCCACGCCCCGCTGCATGACTAGCTTCTCACCGCCCTCAAACACCGGGTAGGGCATGGAGGCGATGGTCACCTGTTCAGAGGTGTTGTCAGGGTAAGTCACCGTGTCGGAGTAATAGAGTACACTGGCAGAGGACGCTACGGAGACAACGGTGTCGCCGGTGCGGAGAGATTCCGTGGCGTAGCCGTCCTGTAACCACACACCGCCCTCCAGCGCCGCATGGGCGTAAGGCTCCCACGCTCGCTCAAAGGCTGGGCCGAAGCGGACACCGTCATTTTGGAAAAAGTTCTCTCCCAGCGACTCCACCCCTACCTGAAAGTAGTTGAAGTGGTAGTCGTTGACAAGAAAGCACTTCCCGGTGTCCGCGGCATACCGCTCCGCTAAGGCGTAAATGCCTTCCCAGGTGGTCAGATCATCATAACTGGCCCCGGAGGTGGCTGCCCAGCGGTCAAACAGCGTCCGGTTGACGAACAGTACCTCAGTGGATTTGGCCAGGGGCAGGATGGCCTGCCGTCCGCCGATCTGCCCCTCCTCCATAAAGGCGGGGATAAATGTTCCCAGTTCCTCCGGACTGAAATAGTCCCGGTAGTCCACGATCATGTCCGGGTCCGGGAGGGCCAGCACCGTTTTGGGGTAGGACACGAACATATCTGGCATGGAAGGGGCACCGGGGTCATTGTTGGCAGCGGCCAGCACGCTTTTGTGAATGCTGCCGCTGTTGCTGACCAGCTCTACCTTCACACGGATGTTCTGTTCCGCGCCGATGGTGCTGTTGAACTGCTCAATCAAACTATTCAGCGGGGAATCCACCTCGCCGCCATAGACATGCCACAGCGTCACGGTCAGCGGGTCCGTGTCTTTCTCCTTTCCGCACCCTGTCATCACGGACAGCAGCGCAAGCGCCAGCAGACACAGAGCGATCCTCTTTTTCATGTCAGCCCCACCCCTTCCAAAAGAATACCGTGGCTGCGGATGTCTTATCCGATATGATATAATAATGTAGTATAGCATACTTTACTGTCGCTCGTAACAGAAACAGATGTCTGCGAAAGAGAGACGGAGGATCGTGGACTGCGGCTGGTCCCTTCAAACAGTTTCGGTGCGCTAAAAGCTGTGACACAAGTGTTTTTTCTGCTCTGCCTTATGGCGAAAATTAAGTAGACTTAAAATTCGCGGAATACAGCGCTTCTCGTGGCAACTTTTGGCAACCAAACGCAGCCTGCGACAGCCGGTAGCAGCTGAATGAAACGCTGTGTGTAATGTCCTCTATCCAACCCATAAGCAATGTTTATCGTTTCTCTGGCTGAATAATTCTTTCAAATATCACAAGAAATTGCCAACAAGTGCTTGACAATCAAGCCTTTCCGTGGTATCCTTACCAAGCTGACGATTTACTCGGAGGGCAATGCAGGTGTAGCACAATGGTCAGGGCACCAGCCTTCCAAGCTGGGGATGCGGGTTCGATTCCCGTCACCTGCTCCAGATTTGCGCCAGTAGCTCAGCTGGATAGAGCAACTGCCTTCTAAGCAGTGGGCCGGGGGTTCGAGTCCCTCCTGGCGTACCAGCTCTCTGGGCGGCGTCGGCTTGATCGGTTTTTATATGTGGTGGGTGTAGTTCAATTGGCAGAGCACTGGATTGTGGTTCCAGGTGTTGTGGGTTCGAGTCCCATCACCCACCCCAGACATGAGGGGGCCGGGGTATCCCCGGTCCCTTCTTTTTTCCACTTAGGGGCGTAGCCAAGTGGTAAGGCAAGGGACTTTGACTCCCTCATCCGCTGGTTCGAGTCCAGCCGTCCCTGCCATTGACCATGAATACGGCCTCTCGGCC
>OBHX01003126.1_pt1 | contig 12089 bp, 10 predicted proteins | sample 1519331 | NCBI WGS metagenome assembly OBHX01 (sample SAMEA2602897, study PRJEB22501) | metagenome
TCTGATCGCAAAAGAAAACGTAGTAGCTACCTTCGGTATGCTATTCGGTTTTGCAGAAGTTGCAGAAGATGGTTCTGAGATCTGGGGCAACCTGGCACAGGTTATGACTCCGATCGCAGCATACGGATTCCTGGTATTCAACCTGTTATGTGCACCATGCTTCGCAGCAATGGGAGCTATCAAACGTGAGATGAATAATGCAAAATGGTTCTGGTTCGCTATCGGATATCAGTGTGGTCTTGCTTATATCGTATCTCTGTGTATCTATCAGTTTGGAATTCTGTTTACCGGTGGTGGATTCGGACTGTGGACAGTAGTTGCGGTTGTACTGCTGATTGCATTCCTGTATATGCTGTTCAGACCTTATAAAGAAAGTAAATCATTGAAAGTTGCGTAAGAAAAGTCTGATCTGACTTTAAGAAAGGAGACCTTTGCATGGGAACAGTAGTTGTTGGCGCGGTTCTGGTTGGTGTGGTAGCACTCATCGTCCGCAGTATGGTAAAAGATAAAAGGAACGGCAAATCACTGCAGTGCGGTGGTGACTGTGCACATTGCGGAGGACATTGCAGCCATTAAAGGTACTATTTGGAGGTGTTGACATTAATTGCAGAAAGAGCCAAAGAGTATCATAATTTCAAAATTAAGAGAGCGTGGCTGCCGGATCACCCGGCAGCGGCGCATCATCCTTGATATTATTCTGGATGAGGACTGCTCTTGTTGCAAGGAGATTTATTACAAAGCCTGCAAACAAGATTCCAGTATCGGAGCCGCAACCGTGTACCGCATGGTGAATACATTAGAAGAAATCGGAGTGATCAACCGGAAAAACATGTATAAATATACCGGCAGTGATATTGACGAAGAATTAGAATGTGTTCCCTGTTGCAGAATGGAACTGGATGACGGCACGGTGCTTCAGCTTTCTGACAGAAAGTTCCGTCAGGTACTGACCTGTGGACTGGAAAGCTGCGGTTATATGACTGGAAAAAGAATTGTAAAATACACGAACAATCCCGGACAGGCCTCCTAGCCCCGGGATTGTTTTGCTGTATTGAATAGCAGCAATTAATCAGGAAAAACGACATTAATTGAGAAAAATTATCATTAAAGAAGAAATAACTTGAAGATTATTTCTAAGGCGATATAATAGTTGATAAACAAAATTTTCATACACAAAGGAGAGAATATTATGGCAAACATTTTAAAAAATTTTGACGCAAAAAAAACAGGTATTTTCGCAGGTGGTGTACTGTTTGGCACTGCAGGAATCAAGATTCTTGCCAGCGATGATGCAAAAAAATTCTATGCAAACTGTACAGCAGCAGTGCTGCGTGCAAAATCCTGTGTAATGAAAGTGGTAACATCTGTTCAGGAAAATGCAGAAGATATTTATGCGGAAGCACAGCAGATCAACGAAGAACGTGAAGCAAAAAAAGCTGTTGTAGAAGATGAAGATACAGAAGAGACTGCAGAGACAGCAGAAGATTTTACAGAAGAATAAAACGCAAAACTCACACAAGGACAGTGTTATTCAATGAAATTTATAATCAAACATGAAATCAGGGGACGTATGCGTGTTCATCTTCTTCAGAATCGTATGACATTTGAGCAGGCAGATACGTTACTTTATTATCTGAGCAGCCAGAAACTGGTGACAGGAGTGAAAGTCCGTGAGAAAACACAGGATGCCACAATTAATTTTGTGGGAGACCGGGAAGAAGTAATCCGGGCACTGAAAGCCTTCCATTATGAGACAGCCAAAGTACCGGAGATTTATCTGAAAAATTCCGGCCGGGAACTGCAGAATGAGTACTGGGAAAAACTAGTCAATAAAGTGGTCATGCGTATGGGAAGCAAAATGTTTCTTCCGGTATCTGTCCGTTCCGTGATCACTGCAGTCAAATCGGTGAAATATCTGTGGCATGGAGTACGAACGATTGCTAAAGGGAAACTGGAAGTCCCGGTTCTGGATGCAACTGCGATTGGTGTATCCATTTTCCGCGGAGACTTTGAGACCGCAGGATCCACCATGTTTCTTCTGGGAATCGGAGAGATTCTGGAAGAGTGGACCCATAAAAAATCTGTGGATGATCTGGCAAGAAGCATGTCATTGCACGTATCCAGAGTATGGTTGATGAAAGACGGACAGGAGATTCTGGTTCCGTCAGATCAGATCCGGACAGGAGATGAGATCGTTGTTCATATGGGCAATGTGATTCCTTTTGACGGTGTGGTAACAGCCGGAGATGCTATGGTCAACCAGGCATCACTTACCGGAGAATCGGTTCCAGTTCAGAAGAATGCACAGAAATATGCATATGCCGGAACCGTGGTCGAAGAGGGCGAACTGACCATCTGTGTCAAGGAAGTCAACGGTGGAAGTAAGTTTGAGAAGATCGTTACCATGATCGAAGAGTCCGAAAAACTCAAGTCCAACGTGGAAGGAAAAGCGGAACATCTGGCAGACCGTCTGGTTCCGTATACACTGGCGGGTACCGGCCTGACCTATCTGCTCACACGAAATATGACAAAGACACTGGCGGTACTGATGGTAGATTTCTCCTGTGCGCTGAAACTGGCGATGCCGATCAGCGTACTTTCGGCGATCCGGGAAGCAAGTCTGTATGATATCACGGTAAAAGGTGGTAAATTCCTGGAAGCGATCGCACAGGCCGATACCATCGTATTTGATAAGACCGGTACACTGACGAAAGCAGAACCAACAGTTGCTAAAATAGAGACCTTCTGTGAGCGCTCCGAAGAAGAACTGCTTCGTATCGCAGCCTGCCTGGAAGAACATTTTCCACATTCTATGGCGAAGGCTGTGGTTGATGCCGCCAAAAAGCGGAATATTTTCCACGAAGAGATGCATTCTAAAGTAGAATACATTGTTGCACATGGGATATCCACAATGATAGATGAACATAAAGTAATCATCGGAAGTGCTCATTTTGTCTTCGAAGATGAACATTGTGTGATTCCGGACGGCATGGAAGAAAAATTCGCAGTACTTCCGGAAGAGTATTCCCATCTGTATCTGGCTATTGACGGAAAACTGGCTGCGGTGATCTGTATCCATGATCCGATCCGTCAGGAAGCGTTCCCGGTGATCAATTCTCTGAAACGGGCGGGAATCAGCAAAGTAGTTATGATGACCGGAGACAGCGAACGTACCGCAAGAGCTGTAGCAGCACAGATTGGTGTAGATGAATATTATTCGGAAGTATTGCCGGAAGATAAAGCGGGATTTGTGGAACGTGAAAAAGCAGCAGGACGAAAAGTGATCATGATCGGTGACGGTATCAACGATTCACCGGCTCTGTCAGCTGCAGATGTGGGAATCGCTATCAGTGACGGTGCGGAGATTGCGCGTGAAATAGCAGATGTAACAATCGGTGCGGATAATCTTTACGAAATTGTTACATTAAAAGCAATCAGTAACGGGCTGATGAAACGGATCCACAAGAACTATCGTTCGATTATTTTGATTAATGCCGGACTGATCGCTCTTGGTGTGACCGGTATCATACAGCCAACCACTTCCGCATTGCTGCATAATACTTCTACGCTGGTTATAGGACTGAAGAGCATGCAGAACCTGATCGATTAAGCAAAAAAGGCTGTGAATAAAGGATAATCAATAAAAAGAGAACCGGGGAAAAGATCCGGTTCTCTTTTTTGATGAAAATTCTGTGCATCGCGAAGCGAGTTACTGGGAATGGAGTGAACAATAGCCATTCTGTGAATATTCTGCGAATTATGAGACATACTTCTTGCATTTGCTCCGGGAAAGTGGTAGTATATAAAAAGTAACGAAATTGTTACAAAGTCATTAAAAAACAAAGCAACAAAGGCAATAAAAAGAGAGGTTATACATGAAAAAAAGAGTAGTATGTGCGTTTTTGGGACTTGTAATGATGGTTTCTCAGTCTTTTACGGTTTTTGCTGATACAGAATCAGATATCAGACAGCAGAAAGCCCAGGCAGAGAGCCAGTTAAGTCAGACAAATGATACCATTGCTTCTTTGTCTGAACAGCAGCAGCAGATCCAGTCAGAAATCAATGCTATGGATGCAGATATGGTAGATCTGATGATTCAGATTGATGCTACCAAAACAGACATTGCAAGTACAGAAGATGGAATTGCACAAAAAGAAGCAGATATTACGGAAAAAGAGGGAGAGATTGAGACAACTGCCGGTCAGCTGCAGGATGCAGAGGCAGATCGCGATAAGCAGTATGCGGATATGAAAAAACGTATCCAGTACATATATGAGAATGGTGGAAATGAAGCATGGCTGAATATGTTAAGCGGTGCAGACAGTATCACGTCTCTTCTGAATAAAGTGGAATATGCACAGAACATGCACGATTATGACAGAAAACAGCTGGAAGCTTTTAAAGAAGTGGTACAGCAGGTGTCCGATCTGAAGGCAGATCTGGAGAATCAGAAAGCGGATCTGGAGACACAAAAGAGTGACCTGGAAACACAGAAAGCATCCCTGGAAAGCCAGCAGGCAGATCTGCAGAGCCAGCAGGCAGACTTACAGGCACAGATGGATGAAAAGAAAGCAACCAGCAGTGATTACGAAGCCCAGATTGCAACAGCCCAGCAGCAGGCAAATGAGATCAGTAATTTGATCAGCCAGCAACAGGCGCAGCTGGATCAGATTGCAGAAGAAAAACGACAGGCCGAAGAAGAGGCGGCAAGACAGGCGGCGGCTGAGGAAGCAGCCCGTCAGCAGGCAGCGGCAGAAGAAGCAGCAAGACAGCAGGCAGCAGCCGAAGAAGCCAGCCGTCAGCAGGCAGCAGCGGCCAGCTCGACAAGTACTTCTTCCGGCAACAGTTCGACTTCACAGAGCAGTGGAAACAGCAGAAACAACAGTAATGCAGCAACAGGCAGCAGTACGGCAGATTCCGGCAGCACAAGCACCAATAACAGTACTGCAAGTTCAGGTAGCAGTTCAGACAAAAGCAGTTCGACAGGCAGTTCCGCAAACAGCAGTGGAGCATCCGGCAGTTCTATCGTAGCATATGCAGATCAGTTTGTCGGTAATCCATACGTATGGGGTGGTAATTCCCTGACCAATGGTATTGATTGCTCTCATTTTGTATATCAGGTGCTGAAAAACACCGGTGCTTACAGTGGTGGTTATACCACATCAGCAGGATGGAGAAGCCTTGGTACAGCAGTTTCAAGTTTATCTGAAGCAAGAGCAGGTGATGTGATCTGTTATTCCGGACATGTGGCTATCTACGACGGAAATGGCGGAATCGTGGAAGCGAAAGGAACAAAATGGGGTATCACCCATGACAGAAGTGCAAATTGCAAGACAATCCTTGCGATTCGCCGCTTTACCTGACAAAAACATAGTTTTTGAGTTGCTATTATAATAGGTAGAAACACAGCAAATGTATCAGCAAAACGGTTCATGTAATCAAGGGTTGATATACATTACAGCAAAAAGAAGAAAAGTGATCAGAATACAAGGTTCGGGTTGCTTTTCTTTTTTTACGTATTTTACTTGCATTTTCAAAATAACGTGATAGAATAGAAGATGAAAAATCAGCACTCGTAAAGAATGAGTGCTAACAAAAGAAGAACAAGGAGGAAACATAATGATTACATTGCCGATTTCTGACCTGTTGTTACTGCCAGGTGTGACATTTTTCTTTAAAAAAGATATGTTTCCCAGTGGAGAGATAACAGCAGAATCTGTTGGAGAAGATATATTATTTATAATGGAAAAAGAAGAAAAGGAGCAGATGACACCGGATAATTTTTATCCCATTGGTGTGATTGGCACCATCGACAGCGTAGATGAAGAAGGAAATGTACGTGTCAAAGTGAGAGAACGGGTACAGATTTCTGATACTGAGATGGGAAAAGATGGTGTGATTACTGCAGATGCTTCGATTCTTCCGGATGTAGACGATTTTCCGAAAGAAGAAGAGAAAGCATTGTTTGAAAAGATGAAACAGGATATCCTTCGTTTCGTCAAAGGATTCCCATGGGGAGTCTGGGCCCGTGGGGTGATTTTGCACTGGAAGAATGTAGAAGAAATAGGATGTGCACTTTCTTCTTATTTTAATATCACATGGGAAGAGAAATATGGTATCATAGAGACAGATTCCAGAAGAGAACGATGCAAAAAAATTGAGGAAGCTGTTTATGAATTTATGGAGATATTTCATGTAGGCGAAGAAGCTGAAGAAGCACAGAAAGAGATTCATGAACAGGCATACCGGGAATCTGCGATTAAAAAACAGATCGAACTGCTGCAACAGCAGCTGGATGAGATGCATCCGGAGAATATATCGGATGTACGTAAATTTGAAACAAAGATTGCACAGTCCGGCATGAATGAAGAAGCCAGGAAAGAGGCTGAGAAAGTTTTGAACCGGATGAAACAGGAAGGAAAAGACAGTCATGAATATGGTATGCTGTATGACTACCTGGATTTTGTAACTTCACTTTCCTGGAAAACAAAAGAACAGTCGGAAATCAATCTGCAGGAAGCAGAGGAGATTCTGGATGAAGATCATTACGGTCTGAAGAAAGTGAAAGAACGTATCATTCAACAGCTTGCTGTGATGGCACTGAATAAAAAACAGTCCGGTTCTATTTTGCTGTTTGTGGGTGCTCCGGGTACCGGTAAAACCAGTATCGGTCAGAGTATCGCAAGGGCACTGCACCGGGAATATGTAAGAATCAGCCTTGGAGGCATCCGGGATGAGGCAGAGATCCGTGGTCACAGAAGAACGTACGTAGGTGCAATGCCTGGCCGGATTATGGAAGGTATGAAACGAAGTAAGGCTCAGAATCCTGTTATGGTGCTGGACGAAGTGGATAAACTGGCAAAAGATTACGGCGGAGATCCGGCAAGTGCCCTTCTGGAAGTGCTGGATCCGGAACAGAACTACAGCTTTACAGATCACTATATGAATGTGCCCTATGATCTGTCAAATGTATTTTTTGTATGTACGGCAAACAGTACGGATACGATTCCGGAACCGCTGTTAAATCGTATGGAAGTGATTCAGTTTCCGGGATATACACCGCTGGAGAAGTTTCATATCGCAAGAAGACATCTGCTTCCGAAAGCGATGAAAGCGATGGGAATCAAGGCACAGAACCTGAAGGTTACGGATGGTGCCCTGGAGAAAATAATTGCGGAATATACCGCAGAGTCAGGTGTGCGTGGATTAAAGAAGCAGGTGGATGTAATCTGCAGGAATGCTGCGGTCAAACTGGTCCGGGGAGAGCAAAAAAGTATTACTGTCAATGAAAAACGGGTACAGGAATTCCTGGGATCGGGGATCATCCATGATACGATCCTGAAACATCCACAGCCGGGTGTGATGACCGGACTTGCATGGACAAGCGCCGGTGGAGAGATTCTGTTTATCGAGACTTCTTTTACCAAAGGTTCCGGAAAAATCACGATCACCGGACAGCTGGGAGATGTGATGAAAGAATCAGCACAGATTGCGATCACACTGGTGAAAAAACGTCATCCGGACAAAGCTGATTTATTTAAAGAAAATGATCTGCATATCCACGTCCCGTCCGGTGCAGTTCCAAAAGACGGTCCTTCCGCAGGTATCACACTGGTGACGGCACTGACTTCGCTGGTGACAGATACACCGGTGAATCCGGAATATGCCATGACCGGTGAGGTATCTTTGCGGGGTGGTGTGATGCCAATCGGTGGTCTTCCTGAAAAACTGATGGCAGCTCAGCGGGCAGGTATCAAAAAAGTATTTATTCCCGCAGAAAATGAGAGAGATCTGGAAGAAGTAGCAGAAGAAGTGAAAGAAAAACTGGAGATCGTTCCGGTAGAAACAGTAGACCAGGTCATGAGACTGGTGTTTGCCTGAATAAACAGGGAAAACAGAACGTATCACAAAGGAAGATTGAACAGGAAAACAAGGTGAACAAAGAGATGGATATGAGAGAAGTATTGGAAAAAGTAAAACAGGGTGAGATTTCTGTTGAAGAAGCAGAACACTATTTTCGGAAAGCTCCTTTTGATGAGATGGGATATGCCAAACTGGATATGCACCGACAGATCCGTTCCGGTTTTCCGGAAGTGATCTTTTGCAGTGGAAAGGCAGATGCACATCTGGTGCCGATCGTAAAACGGTTATATGAAGCGAATGGAGAGGTATTTGGAACCAGAGCATCCGAGCATCAGTACCAGATGCTGAAAGAAATTTATCCGCAGATCCAGTACGATCCGATCTCGCATATCCTGAAAATAGAAAATAAAGAAAAGAAAGAGGGTGTCGGCCTGATTGCTGTATGTACAGCGGGAACAGCTGATATCCCGGTAGCGGAAGAAGCCGCACAGACGGCAGAATATTTTGGAGCAAAAGTAGAACGGATCTATGATGTGGGTGTGGCCGGTATCCATCGTCTTTTTGCAAGGCTGGATGCGATCCAGGATGCAAACTGCGTGGTCGCAGTAGCAGGGATGGAAGGCGCACTGGCAAGCGTGCTGGGTGGTCTGGTGAATAAACCGGTGATCGCCGTACCTACTTCCGTGGGATATGGTGCCAGTATGAATGGAATATCCGCGCTGCTCACGATGATCAATTCCTGCGCCAACGGGATTGCTACGGTAAATATCGACAATGGATATGGTGCCGGTTATATTGCAACACAGATTAACCGGATGGGTGTGAAGGAAAAATAGAATAGACCACACAGCTATGATAAAAGAGTAGGATAAAAGAAAAGATGAAAGGAATCGGGAGTCAGATTATTCTGACTCCCGATTCCTTTCATCTTTTTACGCGAACAACAAGCGGATCCGGATTGATACTTGCTTAATAAGTACCACTTCGTATCTTTTCCCGGTACTGTCTTGGTGTCATGCCGATTTGCTGTCGAAAATGATAGCAGAAAGCAGCGGAATCACGGAAGCCACAGGAATAAGCAATCTCTGTCACGTTATAATTTTGTGTCTGTAAAAGTTTTGCTGCCGCACGGATCCGGTATTGAAGGAGATACTGTTTCGGAGAAATCTGCGCTTCCCGCATAAAAATTTTGTAAAGATAAGTTCTGTCCACGCCGATATAATCTGCTATATCCTGAATCTTAAGATTATAGGAGTAATTATTGCTGATATATTCCAGTGCCTGCTGATAATACTGTTCATTGTGATCATTTCGACCGGAAGTGTCCAGACGGGTCATACAGGAGAGTAGCCGGAGAAAAGCAGATGCCAGTCCCAGTGGATTCTTTTCGGGAGCAAAAAACAGGGCATTCAGCCGGATCATGGGCTGAATACACAGAGCAGAGTCCGTGGTAAAGACAGGGGAAGATTGGAAAATTGTGGAGGAGAGAACCTCTTCCACGCAGCTTCCGTCGAATCCAACCCAGGCATATTCCCAGGGATCTTCTTTGTCTGCCTGATAATAATGGGTCTGCATCGGTTCGATTAAAAAGGCATCGCCGGCAGAAAGCTCATACTTTTTCTCCTGATAGAAGAATTCCCCTTTTCCATGCAAAACAACGTGAAGCAAATAATGGGGGCGGATAGCCGGCCCCCAAAAGTGTCCGGGAGCACATTGCTCCCTTCCGCAATAATAGATACGAAGTGCAGTAGTATTCTCTGTGTTTGAATGTTCCACAGTCATCACGGTCCTCATTTTTATTTATTACGGTGTCCTCTGTATTTTTCTTCACAGTATTTGCAACGGTATACTTCTTTTCCCGGATCGGTCAGGATAAATACCTGATCCAGTTCCTGTTCGATAGAAGTGATACAGCGAGGGTTTTTGCAACGGATTACGTTGACTACCTGAGACGGAAGATGCAGTTCTTTCTTTGAGGTGATCTTGCCGTTCTGGATCACGTTCACAGTGATGTTGTGATCGATAAATCCGAGAATATCAAGATCCAGCATATCTACGCTGCATTCTACTTTGATGATATCTTTTTTTCCCATTTTGTTGCTGCGGGCGTTTTTGATGATGGCAACACAGCAGTCCAGCTTGTCAAGTTTCAGATCATGATAAATTGTCATGGATTTGCCGGCTTTGATGTGGTCCAGAACAAATCCCTCTTCAATACGTCCTACATTTAACATACTTTTACCTCCAGTAAAGTCAGGATCAGTGCCATACGGACATAGACGCCGTACTGTACCTGTTTAAAATATGCAGCTCTTGGGTCAGAATCTACTTCTGTGGAGATTTCATTGACACGAGGCAGTGGATGCAGAACCAGCATATCCGGTCCGGCAAGTTTCATTTTTTCCTTGTCCAGAATATAGAAGTCTTTCATACGAACATAATCATCTTCATTGAAGAAACGTTCTTTCTGTACACGTGTCATGTAAAGAACATCCAGTTTTGGCAGTGCGTCTTCGAGACGGGTTACTTCCTCAAACTCATGACCACTGGCTTTCAGCACATCTTCACGGATATAGTCCGGGATACGGAGTTCTTCCGGAGAGATCAGGACGAATTTTACATTTGGATAACGAACCAGAGCTTCGATCAGAGAGTGTACGGTACGTCCAAACTTCAGATCGCCGCAAAGACCGATTGTAATGTTATCCAGCCGTCCCTTAAGAGAACGAATCGTTAATAAATCAGTTAATGTCTGAGTAGGATGCTGATGTCCGCCGTCACCGGCATTGATCACGGGAATTTTAGAAGCCAAAGAAGCGACCAGCGGGGCACCCTCTTTTGGATGACGCATGGCACAGATGTCTGCAAAACAGGAAACAACGCGAATGGTATCAGAAACGCTTTCACCTTTGGAAGCGGAACTGGAATCGGCGGAAGAAAAACCAAGAGCTTTTCCACCAAGATTCATCATGGCAGCTTCGAAACTGAGACGAGTACGGGTACTTGGTTCATAGAACAAAGTAGCAATCTTTTTACCATCACAGGCGTGTGCGTATTTTTCAGGGTTTTGTTCAATGTCATTTGCCAGATCCAGCAGATGCTCAAGCTCCTCAACGGAGAGATCCAGAGGACTCATCAGATGTCTCATCATATACCTCCTTGTATGTCATAAAACTATAAAGAGTACCATCGATTTTTACTCTGCCTAACATCATATAATAAATACTTTTGGATTGCAAGAGAAAAATAAAGGATTTTGTCGGATTTTCAGGAATAACTGTTCCTTGTCAAATGGTGTCGTTTGTACTATAATAACAACAGTTTACTCGCAATAGGAGGTTCCATATTTTATGGATTATATAAAAGCAAGAACATATATAGATGAAAGCCATCGGTTCGGCGGTGAAATGGGACTGGAAGCAATTACCTGCCTGCTGGAAAAACTGGGGAATCCACAGGAAACTCTGCAGTTTATCCATATCGCCGGAACCAATGGGAAAGGCAGTGTTGGTGCGTATCTGGCAGCAGTCCTTCAGGAAGCAGGTTACCGGATCGGCAGATTTATCTCCCCCACACTGTATGAATACCGGGAAAGGATCCAGATCAACGGAGTATATATCGAAGAAGAAGCTTTCGGGCGACTGATGGATCCCGTGGTGAAAGCTATCGGGGAACTGGAAGAAGAGCATAAGCCGCTGCCGTCTCCTTTTGAGATTGAGACTGCCATTTCTTTTCTATATTATAAGGAAAAGAACTGTGATTTTGTCCTGCTGGAATGTGGTATGGGCGGAAAGACAGATGCAACGAATGTGATCAGAAATACAAAACTGGCGGTGATCACATCCATCAGTATGGATCATATGGAGTATCTGGGGAATACGCTGGGAGAAATCGCCGGTCAGAAAGCCGGTATTATCAAACCCGGCAGCCGTGTTGCCACCTGCAGACAGGAAAAAGAGGCGATGGATGTCATCGAACGGGAAAGTAAGAAGCTGGGATGCCCGCTGTATGTTGGGGATAAAACAGAGGCAGAGCTTGTAACAGCAGATCTTGACCACATGGTATTCCGTTATCGGAAAGAGACCTATACCATTCATCTGGCCGGTTCACATCAGCTGGAAAATGCAGTGCTTGCACTGGCGGGTATTCTAGCGCTGCAGGAGAAAGAGGAGCACAGTTCTGTGGGGGAGATCAGCAGTGGGATGGAGGAAGCACAATATACTGGG